>CETH01443694.1_pt1 | contig 12654 bp, 10 predicted proteins | sample 361461 | NCBI WGS metagenome assembly CETH01 (sample SAMEA2622695, study PRJEB7988) | marine metagenome | isolation source: saline water (ENVO:00002010), including
ATGACTGTCATAAAAATGCTTTTTTTCAAAATAATCAACCACTTCTTTTACATCATCTTCATTTACATTTACACTTAAGTCAGAACAAATGCCTGTTTCTTTAATCTCACGTGAAATTTTTATTAGATCATCATCTAAATTGAAACTAATATTATTATTTGCATTTTTAATATCTCTTATTCTGTTTAATATCATTTCCTTGTCTTTTTGTTTTAAATAATACATATTTTCACCTGAAAAGTTTAATAATTGAGTAAATATTTTATTAAAAAATTTATTTTTAAAAATCCTTACTTTTAATAAAGTTAAAATTATTTCTTTTATAATTTTATTTTTTATTTTTTTTAACATATTAAATATCTATATTTTTAATTGATTTATAAATTAAAGCAATTTCGTTATTTTGACTTTTAAAATTATATTGTTTTAGAAAAGACTCGATTGAAGAATTTTGGGCTTTAAATTTAAAATAATTATAAATTTTATAAATAAAAAAAATATATTTCTTAATTAAATTTATTTTTTTTTTTATCGTTATATTTCTTCTGTTTTTTAGAAACGCATCATTTATCATTGATTGTGTTTTTGAAATAGGTTTTTTTTCTATGTCTAATTGTAATTTAGATAATATATTTTCAAGGTAATGAAAAGATTTTGAAAAATTTTCTTTTTTTTGATTATTTTTTTCCCTTTTAAGAAAATATGATTGTTTATAAAATTTTTGATTATGTAATGTTCTGAATAGATGTATATTCGGAAGAGAAGCTATTTTACCATAAGAAGCAAGTGTAAACGCAGGAATTAATTCATCACATATCTCTTTATCTGGGCAAAGGTTTTTCACTTCTTCTAAAGTTGGAACGCTATTTAACATCTTTAAGTAATAGTTTTTTCTGAAAATTGAGAATACTGGAACAGTATAGTTCTTGATTTGGAATTTTAATCTATCGAAAGAACTTTCTTCTAATCTAGATGTTTGTATCCAAGGATAGGTTAATAATATTTTTTCTGAAAATTTACCATCACAAACTATGTTATAACTTTCTCCGTTGGCACCAATAAATTCATTATTTTTTTCCAAAAATGAAATTATAGACTTCATTCCACTAATTAGGAAATAATCATCATCCCCACAATAAGTTACGTAGTCAGTTTTTATTTCTGAAGCAATATTTTTTTGAATAACAAAAGCGCTTGCTTTTTCATTAATATAATTTATTGAAATATCATTATAACCTTTTATAAATTTATAATTTTTATCTGCGTTTTCTTGGTCTGAACTGTCTAAGATAAATAACTGACCCTTGAAATTTATGTTTTTGTAATAGTTAATTAAACGCCTACAAAAAAAGTGCCTATTCATTGTTGGTACTAAAATAGAAAGGTTCATAAAAATTTTACAAGATCATTTCTAATACAAAGAAGGTCAGTACTTCTCCCTTTTCCATGTACAAATTTTCTTACTATTTGAAATCCACTTTTTTTTATAAATTTTTCACAATCTTTGATCCAGTGCTGGTTTTTCCATAAAGTTTTTTTTTCATTCCACGTCTCAAGTTCGAAGCCCCAAATCTTTTTAATTTCTTTTCCTAAGCTTTTTAAAACGTTTAAGTCATTTCCTTCCGAGTCAATCTTTAGATAATGTACTTCTTTAAGTTTGTGCTCTTTTATTATTTTATCTAACCTAATAGTTTTTATTTTAATTTTTTTGACTACATCGTAGTCCGATTTTTTGTGTATTAAGCCTTTCTTATCTTTAAATGTAATAAATTTATCAATGATAGATCTTTCTTGTTGCAGTAGTGATGATGTAACTTTTTCACGTGTGATATAAAAATTTTTTGTTAGACCGCCTTTAATATCTATTGCCATATTTAGAATAGTAACATTTTGTTTTGCTTTAGTTATACCTTTGATTGGCTCTACGGCGTAGATTTTTGATTTTGGATAAATTTTATTTATTTTATGAAACCAGTTTCCTTTATTTGCACCTACATCTATAAAAATCTGCTTTGAGGGAATTTTACGATTATAAAATTTTTCAAAATCAAAGAACATATCAAACTAATTCAAATTTATTTTATCAAGCTGCTTAAAGGTTTCCAATAATCCAGTTTTTTTTTGGAAAAACTTTTTGATCTTTTCACAATTAATTTTGTAATCCCGGGGTTTAGAAGGATAAATTTTATCTCCCTCAAATGAGGTTCGATAATTAAAATTCTTAAATATTTTTTTTAACGTAGTAAGTATTTCGGTTTTATTATAATTCATATCTGTAAAACCAAAATTAAATATACCTTCTACTTTTCTTTCATCAATTATGTTTGACAAACAATTGACGGCATCAGATATATTAAGAAATGGTCTATATTGATAAGGGTTAAAAATTTCAATTTTTTTATTTTTTTTTATATTTTTTATTAATTGATTAACAAACAAGTTCCAATTCATATTCGGTGATATTCCCATTAAATTTGACATTCTAAGTATAATATTTGTTTTAGACTGTTTGATAATATTTTCTGCAAGAATTTTTGTCTCTGTATAATAATTTGTTGGATTAACATCATCTGTCTCTTTTAAAATTTTCTCAGATGATCCATAAACCGAACTTGTAGAAAAAAATATTATTTTATTAAAATTAAGATCACAAATTCTTTTCGTTAGTTCTACATTAGTTTCAAAAGTAAGCTCTTTATTTTTTTCGCTTTGTTCCCCTGATATTGATGCTAAATGAAGACAAATTGCATCGCTATCAACTTTATTTGGAAGGTCTTTCAAAATATCCGTTTGCAAATATTTTTTTTTTGGATTACCGATTTTAATAAAATTTTTATCAAACATATGTTTACACAAAGCAGATCCTAGATAACCATTGAAACCAGTTACGTAAATTTTACTCATTTTTTTATACTTGTTATTTTTTAAGAGCTTCTTCGTAATATTTGACAGTTCTTTTCACTGACTCATCAAAATTTGTAAATTTAAAATTTGGGAAAAGTTGCGAATATCTTTTACTTCTTTGTAAAATTTTTTTATAAGCTCCATCTTTAAATTTTAAATCATGTTTAATTTTACAATTAAATTTTAGATATTTTTTAGCTACCTCTGCTATTTTATTTATTGATAAAGATAAATTTTGAGAAACATTTATTGGTTTTGGATTGTTATCTTTAATTTTCATAGCTTCCACCATTGCTTTTGCAGCATCTTCTATATAAATCCATTCTCTTATAGGTTTACCAGTTCCCCAAATATCAAAGTTTTTTTTTCCACTCATCTTTGCTTTGGTCATTCTTAAGATTATGCCATCAAATGCATGTAATCTATGATCTTCTAAATGATCGTTTGGTCCATACAGACCTCCAAATATTAAATTAATAGATTTAGTTTTATATTGGTCAAACCACGCTTTTGAAACAAAATATTTCATTCTAGTTATATTTCCAAATGAGAAAACCGAGTCGTGAACTGGGCCATTTAACCAATTACTCTCTTTTTGAATATTAACATTTTCTGCATAAGAACAGTTTGCCATTGCATTAATTATTTTTGGTTTTTTTCTAAGTTGCAAAGTTGATGAATAAAGATTTAGGATAATTTTTGCATTATTGTTAATTATAGTTGCGGGATTTTTCATCACATAATGGAGACTTCCTCCAAAACTTGCACAATTCAAAATATAATCAGGCTTAATCTTTTTTAAAAATTTACATGTTTTTTGAAATTCTAAGAAATTCTGTCCTAATGAAGATGAAGCTCCAAAAACTTTGTAAGTTTTTTTTTTCTTAAGTATATTAATTACGTGACTTCCAAGAAATCCGGTATTACCCAAAACTAAAACAATTTTTTTTCTCAAAGACATATAATATTTAAATTGAATATTTGAAATCTTTCAAGTCTAATACCCATCCGAGACCTTTATATCTATCCTCATCCTTAATTTGATTTAAGTATATGGATCTATAGGACAGAACCTCATCATCATAAATATAAAATTTGTACGAGCTCATTGTTTGAAATTTTTTAATTGCATAATTTTCTATTTTTTTAGTATTTATTAAATCTACGAGATTTGGATCACCTTTAAAATAACCCTCAGCAGCAGCTTTATAATCTGTATTAAAATTAAAAACCTTTGAAGTTATTGGTGGAACAATTAATAATTTGTTTTTATTATTCTTCAATTCATTTAAATTTTTAATAAAATTTATTTTAAAATTATTTGGAAATGACTCGAGCATATTTTTTACAAAACATTCATTATATTTGTTGTCGTAAGTACTAAATTCAGTAATTTTATTTTTTAAAAGAAAATTATATAAATTTTTTACAAAAAGCCTAGAATTTAAGGTTTCATTGATTATAAAAATAGTATGAATTGCTTGTAAAAAACAAATTAAATAAAATACATATATTACTGTGGACTTATAATCTAAAATACTTGCAAATGAACTATATTGTAAATTGTTTAAAAAAATAAAAGGAAAAATTAAAAAAGTGAGAAATGTTGCAAAGTAAGCTTTCCCAACTTTGATTCCTTTGGTAAAATCATGAATTAAAATAGGAACAAAGCTTATAATTAAAAAAATTATAAAATTTGTAAATAAAACATAGTTTTTAAAATTGAATAAATCAAATATAGATATAAAACAAAAAGATAAAACAGAAATCAAATAAATTGGAAAAAGAAAAGGCATAAACACATTAAAAACTTTAAAATTCCAATATATTCCACCGCCTCGAAAATCTGTTGGTAATTTCTTTTTAAATAATTCTACTTGAAATTTATCAGGGTAAGATAAAAAATGACTAAATTGAATACTCGCTCTCCAAATAAGATATCTTTTTAAATTATTAGCAAAATCCTTGATGGGTAATGTTAAATGAAGAAAAATGATGGTAAATCCAAAAAAGAAAGAGGCAATTTTTAATTGGCCGAAATAAGTAATTTTTAAAATTGATAATAAAACTAACGAAAGAATAATAAAGGCCAAAAGAATTATACTTAACTTTTTAAGGAAACTTTTCTTTTCTATGTTCTTTAGGGAATAAAGTACGGCTGCTGAAAACAACAAAGGTATTGAAATAAGAAATAAATCTGTATCTAAAATACTAGGGCTTATTGAGAAGTCATTTTTAATTGAGAATAAAAACGCAATTAACGCTAAAGGTGGATATTTCCAAGACGCACTTGATGAAGCAAAACTTATTACAGAAAACGATCCTGCTAAAGCAAATAAAAACAATTGTAAAAAAATAGTTTGATCATTTGTTAATTGTAAAAATAAAATACTTAATAAAAAAAACATTTGTGATAAAACAACATGCCCAATAAATAAACAAATATGATAAGACCAAAAAGACGTTAAATATATTAAGCTTGCTACAAGTCCTATCGTTTGATCAAAATAGTTTGAAAATATAAAATAAATTAAAATAGTAGAAAAAAAATTAGCTAATAATCCTAACATAATTGTAACAAAATCATTTTTTTGATTTTTAAAGATTTTCATTAATGTCAAGCACATGATTGTCCAATACTCTCTATACTGACTTCGATTATATTTTATCTGATGCATCTTTGACGGCCAGTGGAAAATATTTATTATTTTTGCTGCTCTAAGCATTTTTTCATTATCTGTTGAATTGTTCGGTAAAAAAAAGGGTGTATCTTTTGACATGTAACCCAACAAAACTAGTGGAATGAGAGATAAACAAAATATAGTTATTAAAAAGCTATCCATACTATTTTATTTTTTTTACTGAACCTTCTAAAAATTTAAAAACTTTATTTGCATTTTTTGTCAAAGATTCTTTATGAGTAATCAAAATTATTGTTTTCTCTTTTTTAAAACTTTCCATAATTGAAAATATTTGTTCTTCGGTTTTTTCATCTAAAGAATTAGTTGATTCATCTAAAAACAACAGTTTAGGATTTCTATATAAAGCTCGGGCAATTCCAATTCTTTGTCTTTCACCTCCGGATAAGTTTTTACCGAATTCGCCCACAAAAGTGTTTAAGCCTTTCGGAAGTTTATTAATAAGATCAGACAATTGAGATTTTTCAATTACTTCATCGATTATTTTATCATCAATCTTGTTTGTATTAATACCATAAGCAATATTATTTCTTAGAGTATCGTCGGTTAAATAAATTTGCTGTGGAACATACCCTATATTTTTCTGCCAACTAGAAAGATTTAATTTAATATTTTTTCCATCGACGACAATCTCACCAGAATTTGGCTCGAGCAAACCTAGTAAAATATCCGCTAAAGTAGTTTTGCCTGAACCGCTATTCCCAACAAATGCAATATAATCGCCTAAACCAATCTCTAAGTTAATATTGTTCAATGAAAAATTTGTTTTATTTGAATATGTGTAACAAATATTTCTTAGTTCTATTTTATTTTTAAAACTTATTTGCTGATTGAAGTTATAGTTCGTATTAGCTTCTAGAGTATTATTTTTTAATTGAAATATTTTAGAAATTGAGTTCAAAGATGGTTTATCATATTTAATGGCATTATAAAAACTTATAATCTTATTTGATGCAGGAATTAATCTAATTGCTGCTAAAACAAAAATTCCTATGATTGGAATAATTGATGTAAACTGCATGTTTTGGGTAGAAAGCACAAATATTGTAATGCATATAAACAATACGACGGATGATTCTGTTAAAAATCTAGGGATTTTTTGTAAAATTAAATAAGTTTGATAAGCCTGCTGATTCTCTTTGTTTGCCTTTGAAAACTGTTTTATAAATTCAGAAACTTTTCCATAAATTTTTATATCTTTAATACCATTAAAACCTTGTTTTAAATACTGCAATCTATGGCCTTCGGAGATAAATCTTTGGTGACCAACTTTTTTAATTTTGTTTTTTACAGAAAAAGAAAAAAGTAAAGATAATATTGCTAGGAGAAAAAAAATACTTAGCGTTATTTGCCAACTTATAAATAAAAGCAGGGATACTACTCCAACTAAAACAAGAATTTCCAATATAAGAAAAAGAACGTTATTAAATACACCAACACACTTATCGACCTCAATTACAACATTTCTATTTAGTTCGGCTGAATTATTTCTAAGATGGAATATATAGGGTAAATTCATATATTTTTTGAATACTTCATTAGATAAATTAACTTTCCATCCATAGATATAGTTATTTTGTATCCAAGCTAAAAAAAGAATAAAAAAACTTCTTAAAAGAAATATTGAGCAAAAAATAATAATAGAGTACTTTATTAAATCTTTTTTTGAAAAGACTAATAGAGGCTCAAACAAAATTGAAAAATATTTTGACCCAATATTATTTAAATCCTGAGATAAGAAGGTTAAGACCGGAAGAATCATTCCTATACTCATTATTTCTAATATTGATCCTATAAACATTAAAAAGAATAGTCCAAAAAATTGACTCTTTTTTTTGTTATCCAGAATTTGCCAAATACCTTTAAAAGTTTCAATCACAATTAACCAATGCTCCGCACTTTGTAAAAAACCGGCTTTACAAATAATTTAATCATTTTAATTGTTATTAGACTGGATTAAAAAAAAATTCTTTTCTATTTATTGTTGTTTTTAATCCACCTATCAAAATATTTATTCTATTTTTTTCAAAGTTTATTATTTTGAAAATTTTTTCAGCAAAAGGTCCCGAAGAAAATTTATAACTCAAATTTTTATCCAATCCGAACAAATTTTCGGATACATATCCTTTTTCATCCTCAAGGTTTTTACATCTTTCTATAAAAAATTTTATATCCTTTTGAGACTCAAAAAAACCATCTAAAAAGTATTTAAGACCTTTTGAAAACTTTAATCTTTCTAATGTAGATTTTTTTTCAAAATCTTTATGAAAGCAGAAGAGATAATCATTGAGTAAATAAAACTCTTTATTTACTAACTTATTATTTTTATATTTTTGAATAAGGATTTTTGGACGATAGATGACAAAATCATTACCTAATTTTTTTTTAAAGTCCTCAATCATTAGATTTAAATTTTTTCTATCAAATTTTATTATTGCCCACATATTTTAATTATCTTCCTCTAATTCTTTTTTAAGTTGATCGTACTCCTTCATTTTTCTCTTCATAAAGTTAATAGTAAGCTTTGTTCTTTCAGATATTCCTTTTGGTGTTATGACATATTGTAAGTAATTGATCTTGTTAGGAGTTTTTTGAAAGTTCTTCAATTTCACTAAACCTTTTTTTTGAAGTGCCTTTAGACAGTAGTTAAGCTTACCAAGACTGAAACCTAAATCTTCGGCCATTTCTCTTTGAGAAGCTTCTGGATTCTTTTGCACCTGTCTTAAAACATCAAAATGATCTTGCTCGTTTTTCATAATGTTCAATTTTTGAACATCATAATGTTCATTTTTTGAACAGTAAAACAAATTTAACACTTATTTTATAAAAAATTGTTATTTAGTGTTTAAACTTTTAAGTACAACTATATATAGAAGTTAGATGTGAAGGTTTTTTTTACTCTATTCTAACGATTGATCCGTCCTCCTCTTGAATAAAGCTTTTTTTCTCTAAAAGTTTCACCTTTTGATTTGTTGCACAAGACAACAACAATCTAATACCATTAACGTTATCTACTTTTCTTGTTAGATAGTCCTCACATTCCTTAGGTACCTTTGCTAATGTGAAAATTTCCTGTGAATTAACTACTCCTTTTTTTTGAAGCCCGTGGTCAGCTTGAAATATTACTAATGCATTAGGATCATTTAGATTTATATGGTTTACAAACTCATTAATTCTTTTCAACATACACAAATAGTTAGTTTTATATCCTACAAAAATACCTCCATCATCTTTTAGATTTTCACTTAACATTCCAAAATCTTTCTTAGGTTTTGACTTTTTTAGTGAGCAATCAGGATTGTAAACCACAGCATCATATCTAGATAATGCAAAACCATGGGGCATGAGTGAGTGAATAAAAACAAAACGATTTTTCTGATTATCAAATTTTTGATTTTGTGAAACTTTAATAAATTTATTTATTGCATCATTTTCAACATATGCAATTTCTTTTACAGAATATTCTCCTTTTATAAGACTAAATACTTTATTTGTAATATCAAAGAAAGGAGTTTTTTGTAAAAAATTATATAAAACGTAATTTGTTATAATGTCATTTCTTATATTTGGTATTATGCTTACAAAAAATTTTTGAATTTTTTTATCACTACTCAAACAAAGTTCGGTGTTGTAGTATGTGCAGTTTATGATTGAGTTACCTACCCAATAGAACTTGTAGTTTATTTTTTCTAAAATTTTCCCTAATGGTGTTTCTTTATATCTTCCTAATATTTCAGGATATAATGAATTTGGCGCTGGTATAGAATTAACCTCATTCAAAAAATAATTTAAATTAAAAATTTGAGAAAGTACAAGTCCAGTACCAGTGTAACTTGAAATTACATTTTTAATATAATAAAAATTTTGTTTTTTAAATTCATTTACTATTCTATCAGTATTTATATCACTACTATAAATTCTATTATACTCCTCTAAAGTTATAGCACCGTCGGGAATGATATAATAAATATTTCTATTATTTTTTTTTGATTTAATTTCCTCAAGCTCTTTGCTGGTAAAGTATTCTTCTTCTGAAAAAAAAGAATATCTATCGGAAGGTTTTTTATTATTAATTTCCCCTATGATTATACCCAACAAATTTATAAAAAAAATTATAAAAATATAAATACTAATCAAGTTTAGAATTGATGATTTTTTTCTGATAAAGATTAAGCCAACAACACCTATCAAAATAAAACAGATAATTAACGATAATTCTCCCTCAAACGTAAATTGTTCTAATTTAATAAATAAAAAAGAAATTAAAAATTTTATTTTATCATAGGAAAATAATATGTAGCTTAAAAGTCCAGAAAAAAACAAAATTTGAAAGAAGTTCCTTTTGTATTTTAAAAAAATTATAAAAGACAGAAATAAAAGAGCTGATAATATAAAAATAAATGTTTTAACTATTGTTAAAAAATGAATTTTTTCTAATTCAGAATAATTATAATTAATAAATTCTAAATATGGGGTCAAAATAGCAATAATTGATAATATTAAAAATAGATACTTTAAAAAATTCTCATGTTGAGTTGTGTCAAAAATATTAAAAGATAAATATTGCTTAGCTTTATTAAAATAAAATGTTGTATAAGCAACGGTTGTTGCGATTGCACCGATTATTGCTTGTACAATTATTGCTAAGGTACCAGGTTCTAAATATGCATATGCATTCACATTACACAAAAAAAATATAATTGTAGTTTTGATTAGAATTTTTTTTAACATTTTGTTAATTGTGTTTAAGTATATCTATTATACCTTTGCAGCTTCTTTCTGCAACATTATCTATAATAATGCCGTTTTCATATAAAAAATTTTTAAGAATTTTTTCTTTAAAACTAAAATTTTTATAATAATTTTTTATAAGATCGTTGAGGTTACTTATATCCTCTACATTTATTTTTTTTGTGAAAATATTCTTAAAATTATCTTCTAATGCTTTGTCTTTAATTTTTTTATATTCGCTATTATGTATTTTATCTTTATATTCTATACATATTATTGGTCTCTTATATAAAATATAATATTCCATCGCCATTCCCCCATTATCAGTTATTAGAATTGAACTTTTGTTAAGAACATCAATTTTATCGATACTGTTATTTAGTAAAAATTTAGGATTGTTTTTATATTTATCCTTAATTATTTTTATTTTATTTTTTGATTTTATCAAACTTTGAGGGTGTGGTCTAAATATAACTTTATCAATTTCAATTAATTTAGAAATTATTTCCTCACCATATATCTCTAAAAGGTCATTCTTTTCGTTCAACCACGATGGAGCAAATAATATAGATCCATCAGCAATATTCAAATTTACCTTCTTTTTAATATTTTCAATATATGGGTACCCTGTATTAATTATTTTTTTTTGTTTCAATCCATAGATTTTTTCTTGTACTCTTATCTCCTCTTCCTGATATCTTCCGTTCGAAAATATAATATCATAATTATTAAAAGCATTTTTATTGTAACCCTTAAAAACACTCATAAGTGAGTGAAAAATATATAAATAACTTTTACATTTACTTGATTTTTTTATTTCGTGATTTCCAAGATCTGTCAAAGTCATAACCATAAGATCACATTCAAGAGTAGTAAAAAAAATAATTCTAATAATGCCTTTTCCTATATATATAGAATTTACATTATTAAATTTACTTTCATCTAGTGGGTCGGATGTAAAATAGACAATACTATAATTATTTGATTTTGATAAACCTTCAATTATATTTGAAAAGTAATTACTGTATTGTTTACCCTCTGAGTAAAAGTAAATTGATTTTTTTTTATTATTTTTTTTTAGTTTTAAATAATAAAAATAATTTTTAACAGATTTAAAAAAGCTCATATTCTATTTGTATATTTAAATAAAATAAAACCTTAAAAGAAGCAAGCTGATTATAGCTGTCATGAATTTATGATTCTTATTCTAATATCGATTTAATAGATACTTGCTTTGAAATATTACTATCCATTAAATACTCAGGAATGTTTTTCTTTTGCATTATAAGTTTTCTTATTTTTGTTCCACTAATTTTTACCTTTTTTTTATTTTTGCATTCAAGATATTTGCAGAAACTATTTTTGATTTCGTTACATCCTTTACATAATAAGGGTTCTTTCTCAGAAATAATTTTTATTTTGATTTTTTTTTCATTTTTTTTGCAAAAAAACTGTGAGTCGTAAATTTTAAAAAAATTCTTATAACCCGCATGGTCTCTGCCCACCCAAAAGTGGGTGCAACCAAAATTCCTCCTTACAATTGCATGCAATGCAGCTTCTCTAGGTCCAGCGTATCTGGGATATGAAAAAAAGGGAGCGTAAAAAGCTTCAGTATTATTGTAATTTTCTAAAGCTAGTTTATTAGTTTTTACAATTATACTGTCTTTGTATTCTTTAGTTTTATATTGCCCTAATAGAGGTTGAACTAAAATTGATCCATAGTTTTTTAACATTTTCTTATGTATCCATTGGTGAGCTTTGTGAGGTACATTTCTTGTATGAAAACCAGCTAATAATTTATTTTTTTTAATTTTATTAATTTTTTTTTTAAAATCCTTTGGAGATATAAAATTTTTATCCTTCAAATTTGATTTATAAATTTTTTTTATCTCAAAATACATAAAAATATGATTATCATTATGAAAATTCAAATAATATGGATGTTTTTTAAAATTTTTACCAAAAATTATTTTACCGAATAATTTTTTTTCTATCTGAAAAAATTTTTTAATAGATATCTTACATAACTTTTTTTTCTTAAATGATAAAAAAATTTCTTTTTTATTTTTAATCTTACCGTAGTCATCTTTGCTAAGTCCAAAGAATACTGGGTAGGGGAAAAAATAATTTTTAAAGGAATTTTTTTTTAGGATACTTAAAAATTCCTCTTTATTAACAAAATTTTTTAAAGGATGAAAAACTCCATAAGTCAAATTTAGTAAGTCTGAAAATTGTTTTTTTTTAATAGAATGAATAAACATAAAATTATTGCAATTTAAAAAAGAATATATATAACTTTTTTTATCAATTCTATGAACTT
>CETH01053969.1_pt1 | contig 12638 bp, 14 predicted proteins | sample 361461 | NCBI WGS metagenome assembly CETH01 (sample SAMEA2622695, study PRJEB7988) | marine metagenome | isolation source: saline water (ENVO:00002010), including
CCCTACGCCCCAGCTCTTAAAAAAATAAAAAATGAAAAATAAATTAAAATTATTTAGTGGCAGGAGTAATCCAGAGCTAGCATTAAAGATTGCTAATAGTGCTAAATGCGAATTGGGAAAAATTTCTATAAAAACTTTCTCTGATGGCGAGTTATGGGTAAAGTATGAAGAAAATATTAGGGGTCATGATGTTTTTTTAATTCAATCTACGAATGGCCCTGCAGAAAATATTTTAGAAATTGCTCTAATGGCAGATGCAGCTGTTCGAGCTTCTGCAGAAAGAGTTTCGGTTATAATACCTTATTTTGGGTATGGTAGACAAGATAGAAAAGATCAACCAAGGGTTCCAATATCGTCAAGAGTTATGATTGATATCATCACGAGTATGGGAGCTGACAGAATTGTAACAATGGACTTGCACTCAACCCAAATCCAGGGTTTTGCAAAAATCCCATTTGATCATTTGTACAGCAGAATGGTTTTAATTGATGCAATCACATCCTTAGGACTTAATCCAGCTTCCGCGGTTGTTTTAGCTCCAGACGTTGGATCTGCAGCAATGAGTCAGGCATACGCAAAGCGACTAGGAATGAATTTTGCTCTAATTGATAAAAGAAGATTTGCTCCCAATGAAGCAAAAATAAGTCATCTCATTGGAGATTTAGATGGTATGGATGTTTTAATCGTTGATGATATGATTGACACCGCTGGCACAACAGTTAATGCATCAATTGCCGCAATTGAAAAAGGTGCTAAATCAGTTACGGCGATAGCAACGCATGGTGTGTTATCAGGTCCAGCAATTGAGAGACTAAAAAATTCCCCGATTACTAATTTCATTTTTACGGATACTATTCTAATCCCTAATGAAAAAAAATTAGAAAACATGAAAATAGTTACTGTTGCAGATGTTTTTGGGGCTGCTATAAAAAGGATACATAATGGTGAGTCAGTGAGCTCACTATTTGAATTTTAGTTATTAAGGAGAAATAATGATGGCTACATCTTATTATAAATTAGAAATAGAAAATAGAAAGTTTGTAGGTAAAAAAGCTTCAAGGGAAGCTAGAAGGGCTGGTAAGATACCAAGTGTTCTATATTACAGAGGAGAGAAGCCAGTTAGTATATTGATTGATAAACAATTATTAAATCAGGCAATTAAGTCAGATCAGCGTATATATGAAGTGGAAATTGATGGTGAATCGCAATATGTAATGATTAAAGAGGCTCAATACCATCCTATTAATGATGAAATTATTCATATTGATTTTATGCGAGTGCGTAGATCTGAAAAAATGAATATATCAGTACCCATTGTATTAATAGGTAAGCCTGTAGGAGTAACTGAAGGTGGGATATTGTCTCAATCGATTACTCAAATAGAAATTAGTTGTTATCCAACTAATGTCCCTGACAATATCGAGGTTAATGTAGATCATCTAGAAATTAATTCTTCTGTAAGTATCGCTGATGTTAATGTGGGTGATGAAGATATAGAAATAATTAGCGCATCTGACATCAGTATTGCTTCAGTAATCCCGCCTGCTGCCGAAGAAGAGGTTCTAGCTGAAGAAGAGGATGTTTTAGATGATGAAGCTGTAGATGGTGAATCTTCTGGCGATGAGGTTGAAAAGAAAGACGAAGAATCAGAGGGGACTTCTGATTCTAAAAATGAAGATCAAGCTGAGGAGTCAAATTAATTTTGACTGCATTTATAGGATTAGGAAACCCAGGAGAAAAGTATGCGCGCACGAAGCACAATGCAGGTTTTTGGATATTAGACGAAATGGCAAGTAGATATAAAATATCTTTTAAACCTGGTAAAGGGGATTATGTGATTGCATCAAAGTCAGATAAACTTTTGCTTTTTAAACCTATAACAGGGATGAATAACAGCGGGAAAGCAGTTCGGGATATTTCCGATTCATGGAACTTAATGGCAAAAGAAATTTTTATTATTCTAGATGATGTTGATTTACCATTGGGATCTTTGCGAATTAAACCAAAAGGAGGTGATGGTTCCCATCGGGGATTAGAAAGTGTGATATATTCATTAGATACAAATGAGTTTCCTCGATTGAGATTTGGGATAGGGACTGATGAAGAAATGCGGCCTTCAGAGGAATATGTTCTTAAGCCATTTCGCAGTGATGACCAACGCACTGCTTTAGGAGCTGTGAAGAGAGCAGCTGATGCATTAGATAGTGTATTGTTTAATGGTATAGAAAAAACAATGAATAGGGTTAATTCATAAAAATATGAGGTATAAATAATAATGGAAAATATGAATAGTAATGTTTTGTTAATTATGTTAGCTGGAGCTTTAGCTATGTTATTTTCTTTTTGGAAAACAACATGGATTAACAACCAAAGTCAAGGTAATGAACGCATGAAGTCTATTGGTGCTAGTATAGCAGAAGGTGCAATGGCATTTCTCAGGGCTGAATATCGTATCTTAGCCGTTTTTGTTATAGCAGTTGCTTTTATCCTTGGGTATGCCAATTCAGGTAGAGCTGATTCAAGCGCAATGATATCTTTATCATTTGTTGTCGGCGCACTAGCGTCAGGCTTAGCAGGGTTTCTTGGTATGAAAGTTGCTACCAAAGCAAATAATAGAACCACTCACGCTGCTGAAAGCAGTTTGGCAAAAGCTCTTAACGTTGCATTTAGCGGTGGTTCAGTTATGGGTTTAAGTGTAGTTGGTTTAGGTGTTTTAGGTCTTGGCGGGTTGTTATATCTTTTTTCAAATATGTATGGCTTTGAAAAACCATCGGTCGTTTCTATGGTGTTAAATATCTTATCAGGTTTTTCACTAGGAGCATCATCAATTGCTCTATTTGCCCGAGTTGGTGGAGGAATATATACCAAAGCTGCTGATGTTGGGGCAGATTTAGTTGGCAAGGTAGAAGCAGGGATACCAGAAGACCACCCTCTTAATCCAGCTACTATTGCAGATAATGTTGGTGATAATGTTGGCGATGTGGCAGGAATGGGGGCCGATTTATTTGAGTCATATGTTGGCTCAATTATTGGGTCCATGGTTCTAGGCTCTAGTATCCTCGTTGCTGGAGGGATGGATTTAAATTTTGTTATTCTCCCCCTATTCATCGCTGCTTCAGGTATTATAGTATCTATTTTAGGGACCTTTATGGTTTCAGTTAGAGAGGGAGGAGATCCGCAAAAAGGATTAAATCAAGGTGAGTTTGGAAGCGGATTTTTAATGGTTGGTGTAATATATTTATTAATTACCAAATTTTTACCTGAAAGTTATTTTCAAGGAGGTGTATCCTACAACAGTATAGGGGTATTTTATGCTACTATAATTGGTTTGTTCGGAGGGTTAGGTATCGGAAAAATTACAGAATACTATACTGGGACAGGTACGAAACCAGTCAAATCTATAGCTCAACAATCGATGACTGGTCCAGCAACCAATATTATAGCTGGTTTAGGTATTGGAATGGAGTCAACTGCAATACCAATAATTATAATATCTTCCAGCATAATGGGGGCATACTATTTTGCAGGTTTGTATGGAATTGCAATGGCTGCACTGGGGATGCTAGCAAATACAGGAATTCAATTAGCAGTAGATGCATATGGTCCTATTTCAGATAATGCTGGTGGTATCGCAGAGATGGCTGAGCTTCCAACTGAAGTTCGAGAAAGAACAGATAAACTTGATGCTGTTGGCAATACAACAGCTGCTATTGGTAAAGGGTTTGCAATAGGCTCTGCAGCTTTAACAGCTTTAGCTCTTTTTGCTGCATATATGGTTAAAACGGGAATTTCAACTATTGATATATCTAACCCGATGGTTATGGCTGGGTTGTTTATTGGTGGTATGTTACCATTTCTATTTTCATCAATGGCAATGGGTGCAGTTGGTCGAGCAGCTATGGCTATGATTGAGGAGGTCAGAAGACAATTTAGAGAAATCCCTGAGCTAAAAAAGGCGCTAGAAATCATGAACCTAAAAGATAAAAAAGACTGGACTGACGAAGATCACAAAATCTATACTGATGCACTAGGAAAAGCTGAACATGGACGCTGTGTTGAAATCTCTACTGAATCAGCAATTAAAGAAATGATTGTTCCTGGCCTTTTAGCAGTTATTACTCCAGTTTTAATTGGGTTTGTACCGCGGTTTTTTGGAAGCGATCAAGGACCTGAAGTATTAGGTGGCCTTCTTGCTGGGGTAACAGTAACAGGGGTGTTAATGGCTATTTTTCAATCAAATTCTGGTGGAGCATGGGATAATGCAAAGAAAATGATTGAAGAGGGAATTATTGTCAATGGCCAAGAAATTAAAAAAGGTTCTGAGGCTCATAAAGCGGCTGTTGTTGGTGACACAGTAGGTGATCCTTTTAAGGATACCTCCGGGCCATCATTAAACATTTTAATTAAGTTAATGTCAGTGGTGTCCTTAGTTATTGCACCATTAATTAAATAAAAATTTAAGGAGTTAGTATGAATTATTATGAGATACTGTATATTGTTAATCCGAACTTTGAAAAGAAAAAAATCGATGAAACGATGAAAGAAATAGAAGCCAGATTGAAAAAAACAAAATCAAAGGTAATCAACCATATCATATGGGGAAAGAAAAAATTAGCATACCAAATTCAAGATCATAAATATGGTACTTATATACTTGCACATTATAATGGAGGGGATAAAAATGCTTTAAATGAATTCAATTCTTGGTTAAAGCTTAGTGATCTAGTTATACGGCATATGATTATTCGATTAGTAAATGAGCCTGAAGTAATAGAAAAAATCGATGACGATTCACAATCAGATGCAGAAAATCAAAAGGATTCTGAGGATGATAATGAATTAAAAAACAATGAAGGAGACATCGATAAAGAAAAAAGCAACGAAGAAGTAAAAGGAGTAGAATGATGGGTTTTCAATCAAGAAGAAAATATTGTTTTTTTAAAGAAAATAATATTACTGAAGTTGATTATAAGGATGTAAAGTTATTAAAAAGATTTACAAACGATAATGGGAAAATTATGCCTCGAAGAGTAACTGGCACGAGTGCAAAGATGCATCGTAAAGTTGTTAATGCAATAAAAAGAGCTCGTACTATAGGCTTGATGCCTTTTATCGATAATGGCTCTGAATAATATTAATGAGGTAAGGATTATGAAAGTTATTTTAATGTCTGATGTTGAAAATGTTGGTGAATCTGGAGATGTTGTATCAGTTAAACCTGGATATGCTAGGAATATGTTAATTCCTATGGGTTTAGCCCTTAGAGCTTCAAAAAGGAATATCGCAATTGCGACTGAACAAAAAAAAGCTGCTTTGGCTAAAGTTGAAAGAGAACATCAAGCAATGGAGTTTTTAGCAAAAAAATTGAGTAAAGTTGAAATTACTATCGAAGTTAAAGTTGGTGAGGAAGAAAAGATGTTTGGTTCAATTACAAATAAAGATATTCACAATGAACTAATTGATAAAGGTTTTGAACTAGATAAAAATCAAATATTCATAAATGATCCAATAAAAACACTAGGTATTTACCATGTTACTGTAAAAGTTTCAAAGGACATTACTTCTGATGTTAAACTATATGTTATCAAAGGCTAATCCTTAAATTTTAACATAATGTTTGCTGAAGTAGCGCTCTCTATATCGACTTTTCAATCTTTTACATATAAAATCCCAAATAATTTCTATCACATCGCAAAAATAGGATGTAGGGTCAAAGTCCCATTGGGTAACCGGGTAATATATGGTGTAATCACATCAATAAATGATGGATCATCATATAAAGGTGATATTAAATCTATATCTGAAATACTTGATGATACCCCAATTTTAAATGAATCAATCTGGAAATTAATTCAGTGGATCAGTTATTATTATGTTACCCCCATTGGTAAAGTTTTTAATGCAGTCTTGCCAATTAATATTTCAAAGAACTACTCGCCTCGTTTAGATTGGTATGCAAAACATATACAAGTAAATGATAAGGTGTTAATTGAAAAGCTTAAAAAAAGTGCACCAGCTCAGTTTAATGTCTACTCAGTGATTAAAAATTTATCACCAGAGCCCACGAAGGTTGCATTTTTAAAATCTGTTTGCTCCAATCCATTATCAATCTGCCGATTATTAGAAAGGAAGGAGCTAATTGAGCTTTTTAAAAAAGAAAAAGATGTTTTACCCGATAATTTATCGTTTCACCCAATTAAAAAGAAGATAGATTTTAATGAGTATCAAAATAATGTAATTAATGCAATTAATAACTCTTTAAATATAAATCGGTTTAATTCTCATTTATTGCATGGAGTTACTGGAAGTGGTAAAACGGAAATATTTATTGAAATAATTAAAACAGTTATAAAAAAAAATAAAACAGCTATTTTATTACTTCCAGAAATTTCTTTAACGCCGCAAATATCAGGACGTTTCAAATCAGTTTTCCCTGGGGGAGTTGTACTTTGGCACTCTCAGCTAACCAAAGTTCAGCGGAACTTAGCTTGGAAGAAAATATATAAGGGCGATTATAATATTGTCATTGGTGCTAGGAGTGCTGTCTTTACACCTCTTAAAAATATAGGTTTAATTATTATTGATGAAGAGCATGACCCCTCTTATAGGCAAGAAGATCCTTCCCCACGATACCATGCAAGAGATGTAGCAATTATGCGTGCAAAATTAGAAAATGCCAATATAGTGCTATCTAGTGCGACACCTAGCTTGGAGAGTTATTATAACTCCCAGAATAGTAAATATAAATATCTTAGTCTCCCCAAGAGGTTTGGTGATGCTAGTTATCCAAAAGTTCAAATAGTTGATCTTTTAGAAGAAAATCAGGAGTCTGGTAAAATAAGCACAGTTATATCCGGTTTGTTATTAAATAAAATTGAAAAAAGATTAAAAATTGGTGAACAAATTTTGTTGGTTCAAAATAGAAGAGGGTATTCCACTTCTGTAAGATGTTTGGATTGTAGTGAAATAATTATGTGCTTTTCATGCAAGACCCCACTTACATACCATATCAATGATAATAGGTTTAAGTGTCATACTTGTGCTTATATTATATCAAACCGATATGATTACTGTAACTCATGTATGAGCACAAATTTAATTTATACAGGAACGGGTACTCAAAGGGTTGAAAATATTTTGAAACAAACTTTCCCTAACGCCTCTATCGCAAGAGTTGATCATGACACTGTAAAAAAGGGATCTAGTATGGTAGATTTATTGCAATCTTTTTCAAAAAATAAAATAGATATTTTAATTGGAACCCAAATGATAGCAAAGGGCTTGGATTTTCCCAATGTAACGCTAGTTGGAATAATAAATGCTGATTTAGGTCTACATATCCCCGATTTTCGTTCAAGTGAAAGAATTTTTCAATTAATATACCAAGCAGCTGGTCGCTCTGGTCGAGGAGATAAAAAAGGAGAGGTTATAATTCAAACATATGATGCTAATAACCCAGTCATTCAAGCTGCATCTAAATTAGATTTAAGTAAATTTTATAAAATTATGTTAAATGATAGAAGTGGGTTAAAATATCCACCCTATAGTTGGATCGCAAAAATTGAATTTATCGGGCCAAATTCAAAAGCACTTTTCCTGTTTTCGACTAAGGTTAAAAACAATTTATTTAACCATTATAAAGGCTTAGAAATATTGGGGCCAGCAACATGCTTTAAAGAGAAAATTAATAATAATTTTAGATTCCAGATTATTTTAAAATCTATAAAAAAACATGATTCTAATGGGGAAATGTTACATGCTTTTATTAATGATAATTTTATTCAAAACAAAAATAATTATACAGGATCAAATAAAATACGTATACATATAGATCCATTGTCAATGATATGAGAAAAATTGTATTTTTATTTATAATATATTACCTTGAAGCTAGCCCTATTTCTCCAGGTCTGAACTCATGGTTTTCTGCATCAAAATTATCTTATGCAGGAGGTGGAAATTTAATTTTTACTCCAAATTCTAGAGCTACAAATCCTGCTAATTTTTCATCATTGCGTAGCTTCTCAACATCATTTATTTTATATCCATCTGGGATACAAGCTCAATCAGCCTCTGTTTTTTTACCTAAAGATTCCAGGTTTCTAATAGCTGCGATCAATCATATCTCTTATGGTGCATTTTATGGATATAGTCAAGATGCTATACCGACAGATAATTATACCTCTAGCGAAACCTGGTTAAGATTTGACTACTCTAGTTCACTAAATGAACTCCCAATAAGGTATGGTGTATCAAATCAATTTTATTTTTCAAAATTAGAACAATACAACTCTGCAAAATTATATTTTTCATTTGGATCTATTTGGGAATTAGAAAAATATAAAACAAGTATTGGATTATCAGTTGATGACTTTGTTCTAGACATTAGTTCAAATACTAAAATTTCACAAACTTCGCCATTAAGATATAATCTTGGATTATGTAAACAATTAAAATATTTGCCACTAAAATTGTCTATAGACTATCTTTCTATTGCAGCAAATAATAAAGATTATTTTATTAGTGGCATTTTCTCAATTACAAAAAAACTCAGTTTAAGTTGGGGAACTTCAACAAGGAAATTTTCTCAAAACATCAATGAAGATATTGTGAAAACCATTTTTGGCTCAAGTGGTCTTGGTATTAGCTTTATGAATGATGATATTATAGTTGGATATGGATTGTATTTTTATGGCACTGGCGGGTTAACAAATGGGATAGATCTTAGCATAAAATTTTAGATTATTTATAATGAGAAATATTTTAAGGTTTGTTTTTCTAATTAATATTTTATTTGGGCAAAACGATTATCCAATAGTTTTAATTCATGGTTTTTTTGGTTGGGGGAGTGATGAAATGGGTAACTATAGGTATTGGGGCGGCTATAAAGATCTCCAAAAGACATTAGAAGATAATGGGTACAGAGTGATTAATGTTTCTGTGGGGCCAATATCATCTAATTGGGATAGGGCAGTAGAAGTATATTATCAACTTAAAGGAGGCCAAGCAGACTATGGATATGGTCATTCCAATAAATATGGATTGATCCAGAAACCAGTTGATAAAAAATACAAAGGATTATATCCTGAATGGGATGAAAAACACCCCGTTCATCTAATAGGGCATAGCATGGGTGGGCAAACAGCTCGAATGGTGCAGTATTTATTAGAGACAGAAATATTTGAAGATGATTCAGGTAAAAACAAGGAAAAATCAGAATTATTAGGTCAATCAAAGAGGGGGTGGATATCAAGTATAACCTCAATAGCGACACCTCACGATGGTAGCACACTAGCTGATATCGTTACAAAGACGTTTCCTTTTATACAGTACTTTATTGGTTTAGCTGGTGTAGTTGGAACAAATTTTTATAATTTTGATTTAAGCCAGTGGAATTTAATAAGAGGGCCTAATGAATCATGGTCAAGTTATGTTCGTAGAATGAGAAATCATAAAGCGTGGCAAACTAAAAATATTAGTGCTTGGGATTTGAGTATAGATGGTGCCGCAGGATTAAATACTTATCTAAATGCAAGCCCTGACATATATTATTTTTCTTTTGTGTTTTCTGCAACATCCAAAGATAAATCAACAGGCTATCATATACCCAATAAAGATGTATTTTTGCTTATAAGGTCAAGAGCAAAATTATTAGGTTCAAAAATTGTATTTAAATCTGATGGGACTGAAACAGATTCAACATGGTGGGAAAATGATGGTATAGTTAATGTCCGATCTATGAAAGGTCCAACTTCAGGACAAAATGGACCTGACCCTATAGTCCCCTTTATAAAATCAGATCCTTTAATGCAAGGGCAGTGGTATACATTTGATACAATCAATCTAGATCATTATCAAAGCGTAGGGCATATGCTGTCAAAAGGGAAAAGAAAAATATTAGATTCGATATATATAAATCATGCTAAACTTCTATTGTCTTTGCCGAAAGACTGAGCTTCTTTCAGCAAGTAATTATTTGTAATATACAACTATGAATTATGGTGAATTCATATCTTCATTTTTAATTGACTTACAAAGATTATTTAGGTCAAATGTATCAATAAAAGACATGACCTACAGTCAGGTATTAGCAATTATATCGATTCCCAATGATGGAATTGAAATGTCTGAACTAGCACGAAAATTAGGACTAGACAATAGTACTATAACTAGGCTTATTGTTAGGTTAGAAAAAAAAGGTTGGGTTGTTAGAGAGCAAAGCAGGAGAGACAAAAGGGCTATAAAAATACTATTAAAAATAGAGGGAATTACAATACAACAAGATATTGAAAAGAAAATTGAATTAGTTGGAGAGAGCATTAAAATGGAAATCGATGATGGGAAAAGAGAATCTATATTAGAACATTTATACACTTTTCAATGGGGGCTCAAAAAAACTTTTTTAAAAAAATAATATCATCTAATAGTGGAAATATCATCATCTTTACTTTCTTGGTTTGATTTACATAAAAGAGATCTTCCATTTCGTAAAAATAGAAACCCATATCGGATTTGGGTTTCTGAAATTATGTTGCAACAGACAAAGGTAGAGACAGTAATACCATTTTACAATAATTGGATAAAAAGTTATCCTAGTATTATTTCCGTATATGAATCAAATGAGTCTAGTTTGTTAAAATCATGGGAGGGGTTAGGATATTACTCAAGATGTAGAAATTTTTATAAAGCAGTAAAAATTGTTTGTGAAAAATACAATGGGGTCATACCAGATTCATGGGATGCATTTAGATCGCTTCCTGGGGTTGGTGATTATACTGCGGGTGCTGTGCTTTCTATTGCTTTCAAAAAGCCATTTATTGCTCTAGATGGAAATGTCAAGCGAGTAATGGCAAGGATACTCGGTAGAAAAAAATTATCTAAATACAATATTCAACGTTTTATTTCCACTTTAGGTAAATGGCTAGATCATAAAAGGCCAGGTGACTTTAACGAGGCAATGATGGAGTTAGGGGCTTGTATCTGTGTCCCAAAAGCACCAAAGTGTTATAAATGCCCAATTAGTAAATTTTGTGTTGCTCATAAAAATGGAAGACCACTTAATTATCCAATAAAAAGAAAGAAAGAAAGAATTCCACACTACACATTTGTTGGTTGTATAATTAAAGAAAAAAATAAAATCCTCATTCAAAAAAGACAAGATAAGATGTTAAATGGATTATGGGAGATACCAAATAAGAATGTAAATGATATTGATAATATAAATGAAGAATTAAACAATTATATCAATAAACATTATGGTTTTGATATAAATGTAAAAAAGCAATTAGGTATAGTTAGTCATTCTTATTCACATTTTAAAATGAAATTAATTTTATTTGAATGTATAAAGCTTGGAGAAATAAAAAAATATAATCAAATGTATAATTGGATAAAAAAATCTGATGTTGTTAATTATGCATTTCATAAGGTAAATCATAAAATCTTTTCATTATTAGAGAATGATTTCTAAAATAAAAAACACATTATTTTCTATAGTTCTCTGGCCAATTTGGTATGCTTATTTAATTACTATCCTTCCCATATTTTTAATCTATATAATTTTTGTGAATAAAAAATATTTTCACTATTTCTTAAGGCCAATGTCCTATTTTTTTTGTTTATTTGGTGGGCAAAGATTAAGGGTTAGTGGGAAAATCCCAGATCCAAAATTTGGACCGTATTTATATCTTATGAATCATGAATCTCTTTTTGATCACTTTGCTATAGGTTGGCATATTAAACACTATGTAACTGCAATCGCTAAATTTGAGCAATTCAAATATCCCTTATGGGGGCATGTTGCAAAATATTACGGAATTGAGCCCATAGATAGATCTAATACAAAAAAAGCGATAAGAAGTTTAAAGAAGGTTGAAAAGGAAATAATTGAGAATAAAGTCTCATTTTTAATAGCACCAGAAGGGACGCGTTCAAAAGATGGATTGCTCGGAGAATTCAAAAAAGGAGCCTTTCACCTTGCTAAAAAGACAGGAGCAAGTATTGTACCTGTGATTATTAATGGTGCATATGAAGCTAAGAACATAAAAGACTGGCGTCTCAATCCAGGTACAATTGATGTATATTTTTCTGATAATATTTCTGAAGATATATATAAAAACATGTCAGTCGAAGAGTTAAGAGATTATGTTCGGGAGATTATCAAGGAATTTGTAGATTAGTGAACTATGAAAATAATGAATTTCAATGGTATAGAAATTGTCCAGATTTTATCTTCTATATTTTTTTCTATAGTATTTTTTCAGTCTGGTATAGACAAGATTACAGATAGAAAAGGGAATCTAAATTTTTTTGAAAGCCATTTCAAAAATACATTATTTCGTAGAATACATTCTCAAGCTTTAACTATTTTAATGTTCTCAGAATTAGTCGCAGCGAGTTTATGCGCCTATGGATGTTTATACAGTATTATTTATAATGATACAGATTTTATTTTATATGGATTAGTGATTACTAGTTTTGTTCTGCTGTCGCTATTGTTGGGTCAACGAATAGCTAAAGATTATGTCGGGGCAGCGGATATAACGATTTATTTTATACTGTGTATCATTACAATAATGAGTTTCTAAATAAAAGGATAAATACCTATGGATAAATCTGTATCATTAGATATGATCAAA
>CETH01056110.1_pt1 | contig 12635 bp, 11 predicted proteins | sample 361461 | NCBI WGS metagenome assembly CETH01 (sample SAMEA2622695, study PRJEB7988) | marine metagenome | isolation source: saline water (ENVO:00002010), including
ATCAATTAATATCTAGAAATGAAACTTACAGCACAAAGTGGTTGAAGTTCTCTGATGAGAGCGTTATACCCATGTGGATTGCAGACATGGACTTTGTCTGTCCTGTTGAAATTACTTCACCTATAAAGAAACGCATTGATCAAGGAATATTCGGCTACACTGATACACCTCCAAGTCTAACCGACATATTTACAAAAAGGGTAAAAGAACAGACAAATTGGGCCATAGAAAAAGAATGGATAGTTTGGATCCCTGGTGGAGTTGTGGGCTTGAATGTAGCTTGCAAAACCGTTCTAGCACCAGGTCAATTAGCTATGGTTCCTTCCCCCATATATGCGCCTTTTATTGATGCTCCTGTAAATATGGATAGAGGCTTTGTTAAAACTCATTTAATAGATAATCAAGGTAGACTTGAATTTGATTTAGAGGCCATCAAAACCTTACTTACACATGATACTAAAATGTTTTTTTTATGTAATCCGCAAAATCCAGGCGGAACTGTATTTTGTAAACAAGAAATTGAAGAAATTTCTGCGCTTTGCGAACAAAAAGGAATTATCGTTTGTAGTGATGAAATTCATTCTGATTTAATACTAGAGGAAGGTTTAAAGCATATTCCTTTCGCCAGTTTGAATTCATACAGTAAAGATAATTCAATAACTCTAATGGGGCCGTGTAAGACTTTTAATATTGCGGGATTTCCTATTGCTGCAGCTATTATTCCTAATAAAGAGCTTAGAGAGGACTTTATACGTAATACAAAAGGAATTGTTGCCCATATAGATAGCGTAGCATTTGTTGCTGCCGAAGCAGCTTATTCTGACGCTCAAGGGTGGCACTCTGATTTAATTACCTATTTAAAATCTAATAAAAAGCTTTTACTAGAGAGGATTAATAATATTGAAGGATTGTCTTTAAAAGGTCCAGAAGCTGGATTTTTAGCCTGGATAGACTGCAGTAATTCTGGACTAGAAAATCCTGCTGATTTCTTTATAAAAGAAGCTAAGGTAGGTGTATATGATGGAGCGTGGTTTGGAGATAAGAACTACGTCCGTTTAAATTTTGGATGTCCCAATTCTGTTTTAGAAGAGGCATTAGATAGAATAGAAAAAGCTTTTTCACAAAGAAACTAGGTTACGTTAATATGTGCGCCTTAATTTATAAATAGGAGATATTATGGCTATTACTTTTAATGATCGTGTTGCAATTGTCACTGGTGCTGGCGGCGGCTTAGGCAGATGCCATGCTTTGGATTTAGCAAGCAGAGGAGCCAAAGTAGTTGTGAATGATTTAGGTGGCAATGTCGATGGATCTGATGATGGTTCTTTATCAGCTGCTGAGATGGTAGTTGAAGAAATTAAGGCAGCCGGTGGTGAGGCTATGGCTAATGGAGCGAGCGTAACTGATACAGCACAAGTTAAGTCGATGGTGGATGAGGTTATGGAAAAGTATGGCCGTATTGATATCTTGGTCAATAATGCTGGTATTCTGAGAGATAAGAGTTTCTCTAAAGTTGAAGATCAGGATTTCAGAATGGTCCTCGAAGTTCATTTAATGGGAAGTGTCAATTGCACTAAAGCTGTTTGGGAAATAATGAAAGAACAAAATTATGGAAGAATAATAATGACTTCTTCTTCCAGCGGGCTATACGGAAACTTTGGTCAAACAAACTACGGCTCGGCAAAAATGGGAGTCGTAGGTCTTATGAATACTCTTAAATTGGAGGGTGCTAAATACAATGTAAAATGTAACACTCTTGCTCCTCTAGCTGGTACAAGAATGACTGAAAGTCTTATGCCAGAAGAAGTGCTTGATCAAATTAAACCTGATTATGTAACTCCTGCAGTTACTTATATGGTGTCTGAGGATGCTCCTACCGGAGTAATTATAGCTGCCGGAGCAGGTGTATTCACAAGAGTCATGATTCATGAAACTAAAGGCGTGTACCTTGGAACGGGCGATGACATGACTGCAGAGAATATAGAAGCAAATTGGGAACAAATCTCAGACATGACTGATGCCACTCTTTGCTATCAAGGCGGCGATCAATCTATGAAGGCTTTTACTTTAATTCAAGAAAGTAAGAAGTAATATAGATAATTAAATATCGAACTGCGAGCTAACGGTTATATTGGTTGATGCGTTTAAAAGACTGTCATAGTTTCGCTGACTTTAGAGAGTTAGCTCGTAGGAGGCTCCCAAGCCCAATATTTAACTATATCGATGGAGCGGCTGATGATGAAATCACTTATGAGAGAAATACTCAAAGCTTTGATGATTGTGATTTAGTCCCCAATGTCCTAAGAGGCTCAGAGAGTATAGACATGTCAGTTGAAATTTTAGGTCAAAAACTCGAGATGCCAATTTATTGCTCGCCTACCGCCTTACAAAGGGTATTTCATCATGAAGGTGAGAATGCAGTAGCTGCAGCGGCAGATAAATACGGAACTTTATTTGGAGTGTCATCTTTGGGAACCGTGAGCCTTTCTGAAGTAAGGAGAACCTATTCTGGACCACAGTGTTATCAGTTCTATTTCCATAAAGATAGAGATCTTAATCAAGTAATGCTTGAGAATGCTAAGAACGCAAATGTTGATGTGATGATGCTCACCGTAGATACAATCACTGGAGGAAATAGAGAAAGAGATCTCAAAACAGGGTTTTCTATCCCTTTCAAACTGAGCTTAGGAGGAATAACACAATTCGCTATTAAACCTATGTGGGCTTTAAATTACCTTACTCATAAGAAGTTCTCTCTTCCTCAGCTAGATGATCATGTAGATATGTCCGATGGTCCTATATCTATAGGTAGATACTTTACTGATATGCTCGATCCTTGTTTGAGTTGGGATGATGTTTCAAGAATGGTCGAGTACTGGAATGGTCAATTTTGTCTTAAAGGTATCATGAGCGTTGAGGATGCTAGAAAGGCAGTGGAAATAGGTTGCACAGGAATAGTTATCTCTAATCATGGTGGAAGGCAATTAGATGGAAGCAGATCTCCTTTTGATCAATTATCCGAGATAGTTGATGCCGTTGGAGATGACATTGATGTCATTATGGACAGCGGAATACAAAGAGGCACTCATGTTTTAAAAGCACTCTCTATGGGAGCTAAGGCTGTAGGCGGGGGTAGATTTTATTTATATGCACTAGCTGCAGCAGGACAGAAGGGCGTTGAAAGAGCCCTTGATCTTATGAAGCAAGAGATAGAACGCGATATGAGATTAATGGGAGTGTCAAAGATTTCTGATTTAAGCAGAAAAAATTTAAGATTTAGATAGAAGCTAATAAATTAAGAACTTCAATTTTTATTTCTTCTATAATGCCGCTGAACTCGTCTAGCTTCATTTCCTTTGGGTCACGTATATTCCATTCGATTCTTCTTTTTGTCTTGATAGAGGGACATCTATCGCCACAACCCATCGATACTATTGAATGAAATTCTATCTTAGGTAAATCTGAAATTCCTGTAGATTTTTGCTTTGTAAGATCGCAGCCAAACTCTTTCATAAGATGGATGGCATTCTCATTTATATTACCTGAAGGTCTTGAGCCAGCACTTAATGCTGTAACTTTATTTTTGCCATATTTATTTGCAAAAGCTTCTGCAATTTGACTTCTACAGGAGTTTTCTACGCATAAAAAAACTACCGTTTCCATTGTTACTCAATAACCATTAAGTCTTCAGCTATGATTGCATCACCATTGAAGTTCAATCTCACTTCTTCCAATATGGACTCTTCAGAGTTGCCCCAGAAAAGTATGTGGGATAAAACTAATTTTTTAGGCTTGCTTATGTTCGCTATCTTCCCAACATCCACAGCAGAAGTATGATGAGCTTTGTGATAAATCTGCCAATCTTTTGTTTTATTCAGAAAACCCTTTTCCGAGTAGACTTCATGAACAAGAATGTCAGCATCAATAGATTTTTCAATAACTTTCTTGCTGTAGGCTGTATCACCAGAGAAAACAATTTTTTTGTCGTTTGTATTGAATACAAAACCAAAGGAATTTTTGAAATCACCATGGTTATTCTCAAAAGCCTCCACTTTTACATTTTGATCTTCATAGATTAACCCTTCACTAATCTCTTTAACTTGAGTTTTATAGCCTTCAAGATTAGAAGGTTGAGAGCCATTTATCCTGTAGTCGATATCAATTGAGAAGGCATCAGATATTTTATCGGCCATTTTTTGTAAGCCTTTTGGACCAAAAAGATTTAGAGGCTTGTTTCTTTCTAATACCCAAGGCGAAAGTATTAGATCCGCTAATCCAGCTGTATGATCAGAGTGTAAATGAGTCAAAAATGCATAGTTAAGTTTGTCAATTTCCATTGATTTAAATTCTCCTCCCCAAGAAGGAGAAAAGGCCGAAGCCCTTCTAATCACCCCCGGCCCAAAATCTATCAGATAGGCCTGTCCATTTGTTACTACGGCATAAGCTGAACCACTTCTATCAGGATCTGGATTGGGTGTACCTGAACCCAATATGAGTAGTTTAGTATCAGCATGAAGACCACTTATCCCTAAAATAATAGTTAATAATAATATCTTTAGATTCATAACTTAGAGACAAATCTACTATAATTGAAGAGGGAGATACATAAATATGGCTAAAAAAATACAAAGTCTAGTTTTTTACATCTTAATTCTATTTTTTAGCTTCTCAATGAGCGCTAAACAAATAGTTTTAAGCCCAAACAATAATTCTCAAGAAGAAATACAAGAAGCGCTGATTGATCTCGAACCTGGAGATGTCCTTACTCTAGAGGCCGGTGAATACTTTTTCGAAGACAGCCTTTCTCTTGATATAGATGACGTTGTTTTCGAGGGATCAGGCATAGATGATACTATTTTAAATTTTGAGAACCAAATTTCAGGGGCACAAGGCCTACTCATAACATCAAATGATGTAACTATCAGAGATTTTGCGATACTTGATGCCAAGGGTGACGCAATAAAAGTAATCGGAGCCGACGGTATAAATATGATTCGTCTTAGAACAGAATGGACTGGTGGTCCAAAAGAGACTAATGGAGCATATGGCTTCTATCCAGTTGAATCAAAAGATGTTTTGATTGATGGGTGTGTAGCAATAGGTGCATCTGATGCAGGAATTTATGTTGGTCAATCACAAAATATCATAGTAAAAAATAGTGTAGCTCAATACAACGTAGCAGGAATTGAAATAGAAAATTCTTTTTATGCTGATGTATTTGATAACCTGGCGTCTCACAATACAGGAGGTATTCTAATCTTTGATCTCCCGGACTTGCCACAACAAGGAGGACACCACGTCAGAGTATTTAGAAATAAGGCAATTAATAATGATACGGATAATTTTGCACCAGAAGGGAACATTGTGGGTGAAGTGCCAAGAGGTACCGGAATAATAATACAAGCCAATTCAAATGTTGAAGTTTTTGATAATGACATCTATGGCAATGGAACAGTCAATCTATCGATTGTTACCTATGGTTATGAAACAGATGATGAAAATTATAATCCTCATCCAAAGTCAATACAGATACATGGCAATAGATTCGGAGACGGCGGATTTGATCCCGATGTCGGCACTGGTGAGCTCGCTGCAATTTTATTTGATTTATCTGAAGGGGATATGCCTGATATCTTTTGGGATGGTATTCTTCCCATGAATCAAATTTTATTTGGTCAACCTGAAGAGGAAAGATTAATAATTTCCGATAATGGCGACGCAACATTCCTGACTATAGACCCTATAAAATATATGCTTCCTTTCTTTGATCCAGTAGAAAGGGACATATCACAATATGACGGCGTCATCAGGCCTTTAGCTGAGGTGGTTCTTAACTAGTTTCAATGAAGAAAGCTTTTCTGTTATTGCTAACTTCAATAGTAATAAATTCTTTGTATGCTGTTGATAATAGTCTAATTTTACAAGAAAAATTTCCAAAGAAGCTCTCGGAATTCTCATTTTTCCAAGATCCCAGTGCACAAATACCATCTGAAGGAGTAATTCCTTACGAATTAATTTCATCTCTTTTTTCTGATTATTCATATAAACAGAGATGGGTATATATTCCTAAGGGTAAGAAAGCTAATTTTGTAAAAGATGAAGTATTTGATTTTCCGATAGGTTCAGCTCTCATCAAGACCTTTTACTACCCCGTTGATGAAAGAGATGCAACCTTGGGAAAAAGACTAATGGAAACCAGGCTTCTACTAAGGAAAAGTGATGGGTGGGATGCTGTATCTTACGCCTGGAATGAAACTCAAGATGAAGCTTTTATAAAGAAAGCTGGAAAGACTATTTTGAATGATTGGATTGATTTCAATGGTAAAAACAGATCTGTGCGATATAGAGTTCCTAATAAGAACCAATGTAAAGAATGTCATGCAAAAAATGACTTAATAACACCCATCGGACCAAAAGCTAGAAATTTAGATAAAGTCTTTGATTATCCTAATGAATCAATTAACCAGCTGACTAAATGGATGAAAGTTGAATATATCGACAAGATTGACGTTGAACTAAATGTACCTGTGAATTGGGAAGATGAGCATCTAAGTTTAGATGCACGAGTGAAATCTTACCTAGATATTAACTGTGGACATTGTCACTCATCTACTGGAAACGCTAATTCAACTGGTTTATATTTAGATCTTACTGAAAATCGACCGGTCCACAGAGGTATATTCAAAAAACCTGTAGCAACGGGTCGAGGAAGTGGAGGATATCAATATTCTATTTCGCCTGGTAATTCAGGAGAATCTATAATGTTATATAGGATGATTTCTATTGATCCAGGAGTTATGATGCCAGAGTCAGGAAGGTCTCTTTCGCATAATGAAGCAATAGACATGATAAGAGAATGGATTGACAAAATGGAAATCTAAATGAGTGATCGAGAAGACCTACTTAATAATTTAAAGATCGACAGATCTGAAGCTCCAACTGGAGACCATTCTTCTTCTAGAAAATTCATAATGCTTGGTTTAGCGGTCTTTATTGTTGGTCTGTTTTACTGGATTTTTCTTTCTGAAGATGAATTGAAAGAAGTAACAACCTTTACAGTCAAATCTCTTCAGATGTCAGACTCATCTGCTACAAGCATTCTTGACGCATCTGGTTATGTTGTGGCCAGAAGGAGAGCTACTGTTTCTTCCAAAATGACCGGAAAGGTCATGAAGGTCTTTATTGAAGAGGGTATGTACGTTGAAGAAGGGCAACTCTTAGCCCAACTAGATGATAGCACCATGATTGCTGATCTGAATTATTCTCAATCTCAATTAAACGAAGCTAAACGTGTTTTCAACAGAACTCAAGAATTGGCTAAAGAAGAGTTAGCAAGTCAGGCCTCACTAGACGCTGCTCGAGCTTCAGTTGAAGGTTTAGAGGCTTTGAATGCAGTCAGAAAGCAAGTTGTTCAAGATATGAAAATCTTAGCCCCATTCAGTGGAGTGGTTGTGTATAAAGCAGCTCAACCAGGTGAAATGATTTCTCCTGTATCTGCTGGAGGAGGATTTACTAATACGGGTATCTGTACAATTGTAGATATGGATTCGTTAGAAGTTGAAGTGGATGTAAACGAATCTTTCATAAACCGAGTGAAACCAGGACAACCTGTAATCACAAACTTAAATGCTTATCCAAAATGGGATATTCCTTCTGAAGTGATAGCTATCATTCCAACAGCGGATAGAAATAAAGCAACAGTAAGAGTAAGAATAGCCCTTCTTGAGAAAGATGAAAGAGTGCTTCCTGATATGGGAAGTAGAGTTTCATTTTTACGTAAAGTTGAAACTCAAGTTAACGAGACTCCTAAAGAGGGAATGATGATTCCTCTTGCAGCTATATCTACGTCTGATAATCAGCCAAAAGTTCAAGCTCTAAACAATGACCGGATTGTAATGACTAACATAGAAGTTGCTGAAGAAACTGCTAACTATGCAAGAGTCACTGCAGGATTGAAGTCAGGTATGAAAGTAATCGCAAGATTTGATGATGATTTGAAAGATAATCAAAAAGTAATGGTGAAATAATAAAGGAAGAGGTATGTCTAATTTAATTGAAGTTCAATCTGTTAATAAAACCTATCAAAGAGGAGGTGAGACTCTCGTTGTTCTGGATGATTTGAGTCTAGACGTTCCAAAAGGAGACTTTCTTGCCTTAATGGGTCCATCAGGCTCTGGAAAGTCTACATTGTTGAATCTAATTGGAGGCCTTGATACCCCGACTTCGGGACAAGTGGTAATCAATGGAGAGCATCTTGAAAAAATGGGCACTTCTGCTCTTAGCGATTGGAGAGCAAGTAATGTTGGTTTTATTTTTCAATTTTATAATCTTTTACCAGTATTAACGGCCAATAAGAATATTGAAATTCCTCTTCTATTGACTAATTTATCTGGATCTCAAAGAAAAGAACATGTGGCTACAGCTCTAAATGTTGTGGGACTTTCTGATAGAGGCGGTCATAAGCCTAATGAACTATCAGGTGGTCAACAACAAAGAGTCGCTATTGCGAGAGCACTCGTCTCTGATCCTGATATTCTTGTGTGTGATGAGCCAACAGGTGACCTCGACAGACAAACAGCAACCGAAATATTAGATCTACTTCAAATTTTAAATCGTGACCATGGAAAAACTATATTAATGGTTACGCACGATCCTGTGGCTGCAGAGTCAGCAAAACGAACTCTACATTTAGACAAAGGAAAACTTACTAACTAATGTTTTGGACTCTTGTTAAGACAGGACTCATAAGAAAGCGATTAAGAACCTTTCTCACCATAATGTCTATGTTCATAGCATTTGTTCTCTATGGATCTTTAAATGCTTTATCGGGTATGTTTACAGGAACTATAGATGGTCTTGAAGCTGACAACATTATAGTCATGCCAAGATATGATTTTATTGCAGGAAAGCTACCATTATCACATGTCAATTTTATTGAAACATTAGATGGTATTGAGTCCATAATGCATGCAGACTATCTTCTTTCTGACAGCATTGAGAGCATGATGGATGGAGTTACATTTGCAGCAAGTCCTAATTTTTTCGATGTGTACACTAGACTGAAAACTAGCGAAGAAGCTAAAACTGCGATGCTGAATAACCCGAATGCTGCCATAGTCGGTAAGCTTATGGCTGATCAGAAAGGTTTAAAAATTGGAGACAGACTAAATACCAAATCAAATTATAAGAACAGTGACGGCACGAACAATTGGTCTTTTGAGATAGTTGGTTTCTATGAGGCAGAAAAAATTAAAGGCGATGAGATGGGCGCTGTAATCAATTATGATTCTTTTGATGAAGCTCGCTTAAATCAGAAAGGTACCGTAGGTATGATTATGATCAAAGCTGAATCTGCGGAGGCGGGTCAAAATATATCTCGGCAAATAGATGAATATTTTGCAAACTCTTCTTACTCAACCAGAACAGGTCCTGAATCAATGATGGCAATAGAAATGGCTGGAGAATTTGCAGACATAGAGTTGATTGTTAATTCTATTCTTTTATCTGTGTTTTTTACCATTTTGTTGGTTTCTGCAAATACTCTTGCTCAATCAATTCGGGAGAGAACCAGTGATATTGGGGTTCTTAAATGTTTAGGATATAAAGATTCAGTAATCTTTATTTCTGTAATTTTAGAGGCCATAACGATATGCATTACGGCTGTTCTGTCTGGTCTAATTTTTACCTTACTACTTATACCTGTTGTAGAGGGCATGAGCGGAGGTTTAATGGATGATGTAATAACATTAAGCTTCGGGGTAATTGCTGGTGCATTTTTAATAGGTCTCTGTATTGCATTCATGTCAGCTGCTGTCCCTGCTTACAATGCTCTAAACTTAAAAGTAGTTGACGCACTTAGGGAAGGGTAATGAAATATTGGATGATTATAAAATCTGGGATTGAAAGAAAAAGGATTCGTACCATTATGACAGTTCTTTCTATAGCTGTTGCTTTCACTCTTTTCTCTCTAGGCAGATCAGTGGCCGTAGCTTTCAACAGCGAAATAGACTACGCGGGTAAGGATAGGCTGATTGTATCTTCAAGATTATCGTTTACTGATGGTTTACCTTTAGCTCATAAAAATAGAATAGAAACATTAGATGGTGTCAAAGCAGTGGCTTATAGGCAATGGTTTGGAGGTACTTATATAGAAAGATCTAATTTTTTTCCTAAATGGCCCATACCTCCAGAATATCTTGATATCTATACAGAGTTGAGTTTAACCGAATCAGAAAAGCTAAACTTTAAAAACAACCTTCAAGGAATGATAGCCGGTAAAGAGCTTGCTGATAAGTTCAACTGGAAGATTGGAGATAGGATCCCAATAATACCGGACATATGGCCAAAAAAAGGAGGAGGAGTGTGGGAATTTGATCTGGTAGGTATTTTTACTCACTCAGATGGAGGAATTGAAAACGAAGCTTACATAAATTGGGAGTATTTTGATGAGGCAAGAGATTTTGAAACAGGAAAGGTAGGAACTTTTGTAGTGCAGTTGGAAAACTCTGAAAGCTCTCAACAAATTGCTCAGTCTATAGACAATTTATTTCTTAATTCTCAAGATGAAACAAAGACCTCTACTGAAGAAGCTTTCGCAAAAATGTTTGCTGAACAAACTGGAGACATAGGTTTAATAGTGAACTCAGTATTGGCTGCATCTTTTTTTACTATACTTTTGCTAACTGCTAACACAATGAGCCAAGCGGTAAGAGAAAGAACTTCCGAATTAGGAGTTCTGAAATCTATTGGTTATTCCGATAAGAAAATAATGTTGTTTGTAATTTTAGAATCAATGTTTATTTGTATCTTTGGATCATTAGTCGGAATCTTGACTGCCTTCTTAATATTTCCTGTGTTTGCTGAAATTGCCGGCGGTTTTGGTCCAAATATAGAATTTTCTATAACAATCCTCTTAACGGGGATATTACTAGCCGCTTTTATGGCTTTTATATCAGGTATTTTTCCAGCTTACTCAGCCATGAGACTCAAAGTAGTTGATGCATTAAGGATGAATTAATATGAAATTTTTTAGACAAGTACTTTCAATTACAGAAATGAATCTTAAGAATATATTACAGAGATCTGGTTCATCAATTGTGATCATAGTCGGTATTGCTGGTTCTGTTGCTGTGATGGTTTCTTTATTAGCAATGGCCGAAGGGCTTAGTTCAACTATCTCAAGCACAGGAAAGGACGATAGGGTAATAATACTTAGAGAAGGCGCTTCATCAGAATTGGGCAGCGGTCTTGCTATGTCTCAAGTGGACATCGTGGCTAATTCTCCTGGTATTAAATCCGAAGATGGTGAGCCTCTTATTTCTGCAGAAGTCTTTTCAATAATAGATTTGAAGAAGAAAGGTGCTGTGGCAACTTCAAATCTTCCAATGCGCGGAGTACAGCCTCAAAGTTTCAAGATAAGACCTGAAATACAAATTATTGAAGGAAGAAATTTTACCTCCGGAACTTCTGAAGTGATCGTTGGAAGGGGAGCTCATAATCAGTATGAAAATGTTGAGATAGGAGATGAAATTAAAGTAAGAGATAGTGTCGCAACAGTTGTAGGAATATTTAGTTCAGGTGGTAACGTACATGAATCAGAAATCTGGTCTGATTTAGCTACTTCTCAAGGAATTTTCAGAAGAGGTGCATCCGCATCAAGCATGATAATTCAATTAGAAAATTCAGAGTCTTTTAATGATTTGGGCGTATACGTAGAAAGCTATCCAGACTTTGAATTTAGAGTAACAAGAGAGAAAGATTTTTATGATGATCAAGCATCTGGATCCGACCTGATAAAGCTATTTGGACAGATAGTTGGATATATTATGGCGATAGGAGCAGTCTTTGCGGCATTAAATACAATGTACAGTGCAGTATCATCTAGATTGGTTGAAATAGGTACATTAAGGGCTTTAGGCTTCAATGGATTGACTGTGCTAGCTGCTCTGCTGATTGAGGCTATGATTTTGTCTATTCTTGGAGGAGCAATAGGTGCTGGTATAGCGTACGTGTTATTTAATGGGTATACAGTATCTACATTAGCTGGCGGATCGTTTTCTCAAACGGCTTTTAACTTTGCCGTAACGGGAGAGGTGGTAAGTCAGGGCATGACATTAGCTTTAATGGTAGGATTTATCGGAGGTATTTTTCCTGCTTGGAATGCTGCCAGAAGAGATATTACTGAAGCCTTAAGATCTATTTAAGATAATTTCAGCTCTTCCTTACTAAGCAACAGGCCGTTGTTATCAGCGTATATATAATTTCCTCTAGAGAAAGTTATTCCACCAAATGTAATGTCTATGCCAAGTTGACCTTGGTTTTTCTTTTCACTCCTAACTGGCATTGTTCCCAATGCTTGAACTCCTATATCAAGCTTGCCAAGGATATCTATATCACGTACGTAACCGTTTATAACGACTCCACTCCAATTATTCTGTACACCTGCTTCAGCAATCATATCCCCTAATAAAGCTACAGTAGATATGCCCTTAGCATCAACCACAAGGATTTTTCCTTCCCCATCAGAATTCAAAAGTTCTTTAACAAAAGAATTATCATCAGGACATTGAAGCGTTTCAATTTTCCCCCAGAAAGCTTTCTTTCCTCCCAGATTTTTTAGAATAGGCTCTAGGGCC
>CETH01184468.1_pt1 | contig 12627 bp, 13 predicted proteins | sample 361461 | NCBI WGS metagenome assembly CETH01 (sample SAMEA2622695, study PRJEB7988) | marine metagenome | isolation source: saline water (ENVO:00002010), including
GCGCGCCTTCGACCGCTCGGCCACGTGTCCAATATGCTTTTAAAATGTCACAACCGATGTGTCAAACTAGATATGTATTATTTTTTTTTAAATTTATGAAAATATCTATGGAATAGGTATTTCCACTCCCATTTTAGGTATATCATAACCCTTAATAACCGCTTCTCTTGAAGCAATTTCTTTATACCATCTTAATATATTTATATAATTATTGAGATCTATATTTTGCCACTCATACCTTGATACCCATGGCCAAATGGAAATGTCTGCAACACCATAATCATTTCCAGCTACGAACTCACTTTCTTCTAAACGTTTATCAAGTACTCCATATATTCTTTTAGCCTCATTATAATATCGTTCTTCCGCATAGGCAGACTTTCCAGAATTAAACTTTATAAAGTGATGAACTTGTCCTAACATCGGCCCTAAAGAAGCCATTTGAAACATCAACCATTCATCTCTTTTCCAACGATCTTTATCCTCTTTTGGTAGAAAGACACCTGTCTTTTCAGATAGATATAATAATATAGCTCCTGATTCCATCATAGATATATTTGTATCATGATCATAAATTGCTGGTATTTTATTATTAGGGCTAATATTTAAAAAATTTTTTTCAAATTGCTCATCTTTAGTAATATTTATAGGAATTAAGTTATAATCTAACTTACACTCTTCTAACATAATAGAGACTTTTCTACCATTTGGTGTGCTCCATGAATAAAAATCTATCATTTATTTATCCTTTCCTTTAATAACTTGATCTGGTCGCGGCGATCCCTCCGGTCTATGCATTTCAAAAATATTATCTACAACAGAATAATCTAGATACCCTAAACGTGCCAAAGGTTTTATTTTATCTAAGTTTACTTTGCCATCGTCTATAACTTCATCATTAATATGAATACCAATAACGCTGCCAAGAACCATTCCATTGTATTCATTACTTTTTAATGTAGGCAGGTCTATTATTTTATATACCTTACATTCCATATGTATTGGAGAAATTTTAAGCCTTGCTGGTGTAACTATTTTTGACTCCATTATTTCTAATTTAGCTACCTCAATTTCACTTTCATTAGGTTGAAGTGGGGCTGTTGTTTCATTCATTTTATCTTTTGCATCAAAGGGTACCACATTAACAACAAACTCACCATTTCTTCGAATATTACTAATACTATCTTTATGGTTTCCCATTGGCTGTTTACCGTTAGTTGCATACATCACCATCGGTGGATCTGCAGCAATACCATTAAAAAAGCTATAAGGTGCACAATTGTAACTTCCATCATCATTTGTAGTAGTTATCCATGCAATTGGCCTTGGTACGATACAAGATTTAAAGGGATTATATTTTAAGCCATGGTTATTTTTTTTTGTTTCATAAAACATAGATGCACCCTATTTATTTAATAAAGTTTTAAGTATTTCATTCACTACTTTAGGGTTAGCTGTTCCCCCAGTATTTTTCATCATTTGCCCAACAAACCAACCAAAAAGTTTTTCATTTCCATTTTTATATTTAGATACCTGCTCAGAATTATCCTCTATTATTTTCTTGGCCATAGATTCTAATTCATCTGTATTACTTATTTGCTTTAAGCCTTTAGCCTCAACTATATCATTAGCTCTTCCGCCATTTGTGAACATTTCTTCAAAAACATCTTTTGCTGTTCTTCCAGATATTGTTCCATCTTGAATCAAATCAAATAATTCTCCTAATTGTTGAGCATTTACTGGGCTTTCTTCAATACTTTTTTCGACTTCATTTAGCATAGCAAAAAAATTAGTAATAACCCAATTAGCAACAAATTTGGCATCACGACCTTTTGATACAATTTCAAAAAAATCTGCATAACTTTTATCAGCAGTTAAAACGTCAGCATCGTAAAAACTTAATCCATAATCTTTTTGAAAACGTTCTCTCTTTTGATCAGGTAATTCAGGTAGTTCATCTTTATATTTTTCTATTCTATCGTTGCTAATATTTAATGGTAATAAATCTGGATCAGGAAAATACCTATAATCATGCGCTTCCTCTTTTGACCTCATTGACCTTGTTTCATTTTTATTAGGATCATATAAACGAGTCTCTTGTTTTACTTCACCACCATTTTCAATTATTTCTATTTGTCTATATGCTTCAAATTCAACAGCCTTCATCATAAATTTCACTGAATTAATATTTTTTAACTCACAGCGAGTTCCAAACTCTTCTCCAGGCCTTCTCACAGAAATATTTGCATCACACCTCAGGGAACCTTGATCCATATTTCCATCACAGGAACCAATGTACCTTACAATGGAACGTAATTTTCTTAAATATGCTCCTGCCTCTTCCCAATCTCTCATATCTGGTTTAGAAACTATTTCCATTAACGGAATACCTGACCTATTTAAATCTACAAATGATAATCTTGGGTGCTGATCATGCATTAATTTACCGGCATCTTGTTCTAAATGTAGCCTTTCTATACCAATTTTTTTTATCTCTCCTTTACCCAAATCTATATTAATCCAACCTTCACCTACAATTGGTGACTTAAATTGTGATATTTGATAACCTTGAGGTAGATCAGGATAAAAGTAATTTTTTCTATCAAATATAGATATATTATTAATTTTAGCATTTAAAGCATGCCCAGTTTTAATTGCCTGATTTACAGCCTCACTATTTATTACTGGAAGCATACCGGGCATAGCGGCATCTACGTAACTTACCTGAGAGTTAGGGCTAGCTCCGAAATCAGTTGCAGAGCCTGAAAATAATTTTGATTTACAATTTACCTGTGCATGAATTTCTAAACCTATTACCATTTCCCATATACCAGTTTCACCTTTTAATTTTATTGCTTCTCTCATTTTATATTACCTTTTAAATTATATGCTTTTAAAATTTGCAGATTTTTCTAAAATAGTTCCTACACTAAACAAAGTTTCTTCATCAAAACCTTTCCCAATTAACTGAAGACCTAGAGGATATCCATTAGAATCTAATCCAGATGGAATAGATATTGCAGGAAGTCCTGCAAGACTAGCGGGAACTGTGAAAACATCATTCATATACATAGTTACAGGATCCATATTTTTTTCACCAACCTTAAAAGCTCCTGTAGGTGCCGTGGGAGTAAGAATTGCATCACAATTCTTAAAAGCTAAATTAAAGTCTTCAACAATTTTTGTTCTTACTTTTTGTGCTCTCAAATAGTATGCATCATAATATCCAGCAGATAACACATAGGTCCCAATTAAAATTCTACGCTTAACTTCTTCGCCAAAACCCTCTGCTCTTGTCTGAGAGTACATTTGTTCTAGATCTTTAATATCTTCTTTTCTATATCCATATTTTACACCATCATAGCGAGCTAAATTTGCAGATGCTTCTGCGGGTGCTACTATATAATATGTTGGAAGAGCATACTTAGTATGAGGAAGTTTTACTTCCACTATTTCTGCTCCAGCATCTTGCAACCATCTTATTCCCTCATTCCATATGTTTTCAACTTCTGAAGAAAGCTCATTAATTTTATACTCTTTTGGTATACCAATTTTCATTCCTTTAATAGATCTAGAGCAAGAGTCTAAAAAATTTGGCACCTTAATATCTACAGATGTTGAATCTAGATTATCAAAACCTGCCATATTTTGTAGAATTAGAGCACTATCTTGAACAGATCGCGTTAAAGGCCCAGCTTGATCTAATGAAGAAGCAAAAGCTATGATTCCCCACCTAGAGCATCTTCCATATGTAGGCTTCATACCTACTGTTCCACAAAAAGAAGCAGGTTGTCTTATTGAACCTCCCGTATCAGTTCCTAGAGCTATAGGCGCTAATCTAGCAGCTACTGCTGATGCAGATCCGCCTGAAGATCCTCCCGGTACTAGTTTTTCCTCTTCTTTGCTCCAAGGATTTACAACACTTCCAAAATAACTAGTCTCATTAGATGAACCCATTGCAAATTCATCCATACTAGTTTTTCCTATATAGACTCCTCCTGCCTGCCATAATTTTGATGTAACCGTTGACTCATAATTAGGTATGAAATTTTCCAAAATTTTAGAACAGGCTGATGTTCGCTCTCCTTTGACACAAAAAATATCTTTCACTGCTATAGGCAAACCATCTAATGGTAAAGCTTCGTTTTTAGCTCTTCTTTCATCTGATAATTCAGCTAAAGATAAAGACTTTTCAGTATTAAAGTGAATATAGGCATTTAATTTTTTTTCATTTTCAATAAGCTGCAAATATTCTTTCGTAACTTCTACAGAAGAAAAATCTTTTTTATTAAGTCCCTTTAAAGTTTCAACAACGCCTAAATTTGAAATTTTTGTCATTTATTCTATTACCTTTGGTACTGTAAATGAATTATCTATCTTTTCTGGTGCATTACTTACTATTTCATCACTATAGCCCCCATCATTAACTTCATCCTCTCTCTCTCTTAAAGAATTATTTGAAACACCAGTCATTGGCTTAACATTATTAACATCTACCTCATTTAACTCTTCTATCCACTTCATTATATTATTTAATTCAGTTATCATCTTTTCAATTTCTGAATCTTCTATCTTAATTCTTGCAAGATATGCAACACGTTCTAAAGTTGATTTATCTAAAGACATATTTAAAAAACCCTATCTATAAATTTAAAAATACTGATAATATTATATATATGAAAAAATATAAATAATATACATATTAACTTACAGGATTGATTAATACTCTAAATGACTAACAGCAAGCAATTTAAAAAACTAATTAATTTCAATATTGATGAATTTATTAATCAAATTCCAAAAATTGGAAGTATTATAGGACTTGACTTAGGAGAAAAAAGAATTGGAATTGCAATAAGTGATGAAAATAGATCAATAGTTATAGGCGTGAAACATATTGATAGAAAAAAACTTATTACAGATATTAATATAATTAGTAAAATTATAGATGAAAATAATATTACAGCTATAATTGTAGGAAGACCCTTAAATACTTATGGAAAACCTGGAAAAAAGTCTCAATCCATAAGAAGATTGTCAGAAGAGATTAATAAAAGCTTAAAACTACCTCTATTATTGTGGGATGAAAGATACTCAACACAAGCTGTCGAAAAAATAATGATAACTGATATAAACTTATCAAGAAATAAAAGAAAAGAGCTTATTGATTCATCAGCAGCATGTTGGATTTTAGAAGGAGCCTTAAAAAGAATGAAAATAAATATTAATTGACATTTTTTTACCAAATCGGTAATATATTTAAATATTGTGAAGGTTAAATATGCATGCATTAGATAAGTGGTTAAAAAATAACTCTATAAGCAGAAAAATATTTTCTAACCAATTAAATATATCTATCGCTACCCTATCCCGATATTTATCTGGCAGTAGAATTCCCAAACAAGAAATTATGCAAAAAATTATTTATTTCACAGACGGCAAAATAAACCCGTCTAATTTTTATATAGTTAAAAATAATAACTCTAGTAATTTAAAAGAATATAAAAATGATCATTTACTAGGTATCGAAAATTTAAAAGAAAGTGAAATATCTTCCTTATTAAATAGAGCGGATGAAATAATAAAAGAAAATAGATTAGAACCTAAAATTAATCAAAAGTATAACGGTAAAACTCTTGTTAATTTATTTTTTGAAGATTCTACTAGAACTAAAACGTCTTTTGAATTGGCTGCAAAACGACTTGGAATTGATGTAATTAATATGCAAATTGAAACATCATCTATCAGAAAAGGAGAAAGCTTATTAGATACTGCTATGACTTTAAATGCTATGCAACCTGATATACTTGTTATTAGGCACTCTTTAAGTGGCACTCCGCATCTACTTGCTAATAAAGTAAATTGTGGTGTTATTAATGCTGGTGACGGGCAACATGAACATCCTACTCAAGCACTATTGGATGCCTTAGCTATAAGACGCAGAAAAAAAAGAATTAAAGGTTTAAAAATAGCAATTTGTGGAGACATAGCACACAGTAGAGTTGCTAGATCAAATATAAAATTGCTTATTACTATGGGAGCAACCGTTAATTTAATTGCGCCATCTACTCTAATGGCAGAAGGCTTATCTTATTATGGAGCAAATACATATTCTAACTTTAAAGAGGGCTTAAATGATGCTGATATAGTAATGATATTAAGATTACAAAGAGAAAGAATGCAAGGATCTTACATTCCTTCAGCAAAAGAATATTTTAAATTTTATGGTTTAGATAGAGAAAAACTTAATTTTGCAAAAAGTGATGCCCTAGTCATGCACCCTGGCCCTATAAATAGAGGAGTGGAAATAGATAGTGAACTTGCAGATGATATAAATAGAACTCTTATTCTGGAACAAGTTGAGCTTGGAGTTGCTATAAGAATGTCAGTAATTGAACATCTAATTCATAATTTAGAGTTAAAACATGATGAATATAAAAAGTAATAAATTAGTTTTTAAAAATGCAAGAATAATTGATCCTTTCTCAGGTTTTGATAATATCGGAGACTTAATTACCGAAGATAAAGTTATAAAAGATTTTGGAATAAATTTATTAAAGGAAAATAGTCCTGATGATGCTCTTATAATAGATTGTAAAAATCACGTTCTATGTCCAGGATTTATTGATTTAAATGCAAATATAGGAGAACCAGGAGAAGAATTTAAAGAAAATATTAATACTGCTTCAGATGCAGCTTTAGCATCTGGAATTACTAGTATAGTTTGTATGCCTAATACAGACCCAATAATCGACCAAATACCTATTATACAATATATAGAAAAAAGAGCTAAAGAAACTAATGGAGTAAAAATATATCCGTCCGCATCAATTACAAAAAATTTAGAAGGAAAACAACTTACGGAAATGGGTTTATTATTAGAAGCGGGAGCAATTTTATTTTCAGAGGCAAATAAAGTTATAAGTGATACTAAAGTAATGAAACAAGCTCTAACGTATGCTAAAAATTTTGATGCTACTATTATGATATCTCCACAAGATCCGGATCTTTCTAAAAATGGCGTAATGAATGGTGGAGCTCTTGCTAATAGATTGGGATTACCAGGAATACCTAAAGTTGCAGAAATTATTCAAATAGAAAGGGATATTAGATTATTAGAAAGTACAGGGGGTAAATTACATTTTATAAATATAACTACAAATGAAGCAATAATTGCAATTGAAAATGCTAAAAATAAAGGTTTAAATATAACTTGCTCCACAGCCCCCCACTATTTCACTTTAGATGAAACAGCTGTTGATGAATGGAAGACATTTGCTAAAGTTTTCCCTCCATTAAGAAATAGAGAAGATAAAGAAGCTATATATAACGCAATAACTCAAGATAAAATTGATATAATATCAAGTCATCATTCGCCACAAGATCAGGATAGTAAAAGATTGCCTTTTGAACAAGCAGAGTTTGGTATAATAGGTTTTGAGACTTTGTTTCCAATATCCCTTGATTTACACATTAATGGTAAAATGAAACTTATAGATTTAATAGATAAGATTACATATAAGCCTGCAAAATTATTAAATTTAAATACTGGTAAAATTAAAGTAAACTCTCCAGCTGATTTAACATTAATTGATGTAAATACTACACATAAGTTAATATTAGAAAATATGAATAGCAAATCAAAAAATTCACTTTTTGATAACTATAATGTAAAAGGAAAAATATTGTGCACAATTGTTGATGGAAGAATAGTTTATTCCGAACCAAATTTTAAATATAGTTAGGAAGATGCATGATAGCTAATATTATAGAATTATTTTCTCATCATCAAGTCATTTTATATGTTATCTGTAGTTTTTTTGTTGGTGCCATTCCTTTTGGTTTAATACTTACGAAAATATCAGGCTATGGAGATATAAGAAAAATAGGATCAGGAAATATTGGAGCCACTAATGTTTTAAGAACTGGAAATAAATTATTAGCTATTTTAACTCTTTTTTTAGACATATCTAAAAGTTTTATCATACTTTACTTAGTTAAAATTAATTATGAATTGATACTTCAAGAAAATTTATTGATTTATTTATATGTATTTATTTCTTTATTATCATTATTAGGTCATATGTTCAGCCCATTCCTATCTTTTAAAGGAGGAAAAGGTATAGCAACAGCTGCTGGAATACTTTTTTTTATAAATTGGATCATAGCGGTTTTTACGTTATTTATTTGGTTAATAACGGTAATAAGATTTAAAACATCTTCTTTAGGAGCCTTATCTGCTAGTTTTATTTCCCCTTTTTTGTTTTGGTTTTTGTATAAAAGTAATTTTATTGAATATACAAAAATATCTGTTCTAGAAGTTTATTTAGTTTTATTAATTACCATTTTAATATGGATTAAACATATCCCAAACATTAAAAGACTAATAAGAGGAACTGAATCAAAAATATAAATAAAATTATTAATTTAAAAAAATAATTTGCTAAAATGATAAAAGATTATTAATTGTGGATTTATATTTTTAATTTTATTTAGAGTTATTATGAATATTGTAATCGTAGAATCGCCAGCTAAAGCCAAAACTATAAATCAATACCTAGGTAATGACTATAAAGTTTTAGCATCATATGGACATATAAGAGACCTCCCAAATAAAAAAGGGTCTGTAATGCCAGATGATAATTTCTTTATGAAATATGAAGTACAAGATGACAAAAAAAAGCAGATACAAGCTATTATCAAATCAATTTCAAAAGGAGATACTCTTTGGTTAGCAACTGATGCTGATAGAGAAGGTGAAGCAATTGCATGGCATATTCATTCCTTTTTATCTGAGAAAAATAAGTTAAAAGATGTTGAAATTAAAAGAGTAATATTTAATGAAATTACAAAAAATGCAATCTTAGAAGCTTTTAATAGTCCAAATAGCATTGATATAAATATGGTGGATGCATATCAAGCTAGACGAGCATTAGATTACTTGATGGGTTTTTCTCTTTCTCCTGTATTATGGAAAACACTTCCAAGAGCTAAATCAGCTGGAAGAGTACAATCTGTTGCTCTTAAATTAATTTGTGATAGAGAAACTGAAAGAGAAAAATTTAAACCGAAAGAATATTGGACAATTAATTCTTCATTTAAGAAAGGTGATAGTGAATCATTCATAGCTAACTTAACTATTTTAAATAATAACAAAATTAAAAAATTTGATATTAGCAATAAAGACAATGCAGATGAAGCAATCAACCAAATTAATAATGTAAATAATTATTCTATTAACTCAATTCAAAAAAAACGAGTTAAAAACCATCCTGCAGCTCCATTTATTACATCTACACTCCAACAAGAAGCATCAAGAAAGTTAGGTATAGGGGCAAAAAATACTATGAGAATAGCTCAAAGCTTATACGAGGGAATTGAAATAAATGGAGAAACAATTGGTTTAATTACCTATATGAGAACAGATTCTGTCAATTTATCTAATACTGCAACAGAACAAATTAGAGAATTAATACAAAAAAAATATGGAAATCAATATATTCCGGAAACTCCAAATAAATATTCAAAAAAATCTACTAATGCGCAAGAAGCACATGAGGCTATAAGACCAACGGATATTAATAAAATACCTGAGGATATAAAAAACTTTTTAGATGAAAGACAGAGACTTTTATATGAATTGATATGGAAAAGAACAATATCTTCACAAATGGAAAGTGCAGAGATTGATCAAGTGAGTATTAATATCTTATCAGAAAAAAAGGATATTGGATTTAGAACTTCAGGATCAATTCTAATTTTTGATGGCTATAAAAAAATATATACTGAAGATATAGATGATAGTGAGCAAGATGAAGATAAAAATACTAATATTCCGAATGTTAATGAAGATGATGTACTAAATTTTTTTGATGTAAAATCACTTCAACATTTTACTGAGCCTCCACCGAGATTTACTGAAGCCTCATTAGTTAAAAAGTTAGAGGAACTTGGTATAGGTAGACCATCTACATATGCATCTATAGTGTCTGTTATTAAAGATAAAGGTTATGTAAAATATGAAAAAAGAAGGTTTGAACCTGAAACAAAAGGAAGAATTGTTACAGCATTTTTAAATGGTTATTTTAGTAATTATATTGAAGAGAACTTTACAGCTAAACTCGAAGACCAATTAGATAATATATCTAAAGGTCAAGAAAATTGGAAAGATACTCTAAAGAAATGGTGGTTACCATTTAAAGCCACAATAGATGATGCCTCTGTTCTAAGAGTAAGAGATGTTGAAAAGCGTATAGATAATGATTTAGGACCACATTTTTTTCCAGAATTAGAAGATGGATCTGATCCAAGAAAATGCCCGAAATGTAAGGAGGGTAAATTAAATATACGTTATGGAAGAAGTGGAGGATTTATTGGTTGCTCAACACATCCTGACTGTGACCATACTGCGCAATTAGTAGTTGGTAAAGGTAAAGAATCTAGTAAGTTTAACCCTATAACATTAGGAGTAAATGATGATAATATCCCTATTACATTGAGAGTAGGTCCATATGGACCTTATGTACAAGCAGGAGAAACCCCAGAAAAAGGAGACAAAAAAGCAATAAAACCTAAACGAGCATCTATTCCTAAAAATATAGACCTAGATAGTGTTACTCTTGAAACTGCTTTATCAATGCTTGCCTTACCTAGAGATATAGGGTTTCATCCCGAGTCAGGAAAAATGATTACTGCAAATAATGGAAGATTTGGGCCATATGTAAAACATGGAAGTACTTTTGCAAGTATTAAAGGTGATGATGAAGACGTTTTTACAATAGGAATAAATAGAGCTATAGATTTAATTGTAGAAAAAGAAAATAACCCTTCAAAAAAAAGAAAAATTTTGAGAAAAAAAACAAAAAAATAAATTAATTATTATACTATCTTGACACACCAAATAGTTTAGGTATTCTCTGCATCAAAATATAGGGTGAAAAATAATGGCAAAACCAACTACTATAAAAATAAGGCTTAAAAGTACTGAGTCGGGTTTTTTCTACGTAACAAAAAAAAATAGTAGGACTATGACAGAAAAAATGGAAGTAAAAAAATACGATCCAATAGCAAGAAAACATGTGTTATTTAAAGAAGATAAAATAAAATAGAATTACTTCTGACCCAATACAATATGGAAACCAGTATAAAAATTAATAAAGACTTACCTCTCTTAATTTGTGATGCAGATGAGGTGATATTTAATTTTATGGACTCTTTCGATAAATTTCTAAATAATAATGATATGTATTTCTCGTATAATACATTTAAGTTAAATGGAAATATAATTAATAAAACTAATAATAAGGCTATAAGCAAGAATAAAATACCTACTATAATATCAAACTTTTTTAGAGATCACACATTAGATATGCCATTAATTAAAAATGCTAAAGAAGTGCTATCAGAACTTAATAAAAAATTAAATATTGTAATACTCTCTAATATTCCGCAATCATCAGCAGTTGATAGAGTTAAGTGTCTTAAAAAAAATAATATGCATTATACTTTTATAAGTAATGAAGGACCCAAAAACACAAAATGTTTAGAATTGGAAAAATTGACAACAAAAAAAGTATTTTTTATTGACGACTTACCTAATCAAATTTCATCTGTTAGTAATAGTTGTAAAAATATTATAACTATCCATTTTTTACAAAATCAAAAATTAATTAGAATTATTCCAGAGATAAAAAATTGTGATTATAAAGTAAATAATTGGATTTCTTTAAAAAATATTATTCTTAAGAATATTTAACAATCTGGCTTATTAATATAATAGTGTTTTTTTAAGGAACCAATAATTTGATAATCAAAATAATCAAAAATTACCTTATGCACAACACCATCATTTAAGCTTACTAAAGTTTCTATCTCATTTTTAGGTTCAGAAATTACATCTCCATATAAAAAATTAGCTGAACGTAAAACTTTATAATTACTCATTCTGTCTAATATAAATGTTGTCACGTTATTTAAAGATTCATCATTTTCTCCAGTAAAAACTAGACTGTTATTAAATTTATTTGTTAAATCATTCTCTAATATGCTAAAAAAATGTTGAATTGGGTAAAGAGTATCAGTAGGAATTTTTATTATTTTATTACTTGGTTTTATATATTCTACCTCTGCATGGTTTTCTGTCTTTTTAGATTTTCCTTCATAAGTTATAACTTCTTTATCATTAATAATTACTTTGGAGATAAACCTAAAAGTATCATGATTTTTTGACTCCCATGAAGAATATCTAAATGTATTTCTAACTTGAGATCCATTTTTATCTGTTATATCAATAGTTGTATTTTGATTTACTACCCAACCATTGCATACTTCCTTCACGGATAAATGCATTTGTCCAACGGCATTATGTACTTGTGATGAATTAGTAACTTTACCTATATTTAACTTATATATGGCTTCATGAGACTTAAATGTAAAATTAGTATGTTTATCACTTGCATGAATACTTATATTAGCAAAAAAAAATATAAAAAATAGAAATATAGTTGTTTTCAAAATAAACCTCTTTATCTTTAAAAATTAAATGCTACATAAACTAACATTAAATTAAAATATCAATATGATATGATAAGTAAAGGAAGAGATATGAATATTATTGATGAAAAATTA
>CETH01054718.1_pt1 | contig 12621 bp, 8 predicted proteins | sample 361461 | NCBI WGS metagenome assembly CETH01 (sample SAMEA2622695, study PRJEB7988) | marine metagenome | isolation source: saline water (ENVO:00002010), including
GATCCTTTAGCTGATAATTTTGATCCAGATGCAAATACTAATGATGGGTCATGTATTTACCCACCAGCATCATATACTATTTATCGTGATGGTGAAGTACTGGCTACTGGTGTTGATATGATGAGCTATGTAGATTCTGGATTAGGTTCAAGTGAAACTTACTGTTATACAGTAGCTAAAGTTGATTTAGGAGAAGTTGTGGCTGAATCTAATGAAGCTTGTGCAACTACGGCTGCTACAGTTACTCAAACATTGATGCTTGATCCATTTAAAATGAATATGACTTCATTGAATGTAAGCCCAGCTAATAGTGGGGTTGCATCAGTATTTGAAAGTCTTGATTTATTATTAGTTAAAAATGATAATAGTCAATATTATGTTCCAAACTTTAGTGTGAATCAAATTGGTGATTTAGATGAAAGTGAAGGTTATAAAGTATTCTTAAATGGCTCTGGATCACAGGATTTATCTGTAACAGGAGATCCATTAAATGGCGGCGGAACACTTCTAGAATCATATAAAATGAATTCATTGCCATACTTATTGCAAGATTGTATGTCAACAAATGATATATTTGCAGGCTATGAAAGTTCATTATTGGTTGTTAAAAATGATGATAGTGATTATTTTGTTCCTTCATTTGGTGTTCAGACATTAGATGAAATGTGTCCTGGCGAAGCTTATTCAGTATTCTTAAATGGTGGAGATGATGTTGATTTCATGTTTCCAATGGGTGGTAGTGCATTAGCTATCGCTGATACTAATATGGATATAGATAACTATATTGCAAGAACACGTACAAATGATGTCGCTTTAACTGGAGAATCTCACTTGATTGCTTTAACACACATTGATGGTGAAGTTGAATCTGGGGATCAGTTAAGAGCATATGCAAATGATATTCTTGTAGGTTCAATTAATATTGTTTCAGAGCATCTTGAAGGTATACATCCAATAGATTTAACTGCTGTTGGATCTATTGATCTATCTGCTTACAGTGGTCCTGTTTTAGATGGATATGCTAAAGGTGATGAAATTGAACTTAGATTATGGGATATAGAACAAGGCGTTGAACTTAAGGTTGTAACAGAGTATTTTGCAATCAATGGAATGGATAATAATGATGCTGGTATATATGGTAATGTTATTGGTATGAGTGTTGGTACTGCTTCAGTACTTAATGAAAGTGCTATTCCAACTGTATTATCATTAGAGCAAAATTATCCAAATCCATTTAATCCAAGTACAACAATTAGTTATAATCTATCAACTAATGGCATGGTATCATTAAAAGTATATGATATTATGGGTCGTTTAGTTAAAACATTAGTTAATGATTACCAAGTATCTGGAAATCAATTAGGTTATAGTGTTGTATGGGATGGTAGAGATAATGAAGGACAACAGGTTTCTACTGGATTATATATTTATAGTCTACAAACGCCTGATGGAAATATGACTAAGAAAATGGTATTAATGAAATAATATCTAGGTTACATACTTAATGTATATTAAATAGGGCCCTTAATATTTGGGCCCTATTTTTTTATAGTTTAAATATTTATTTTAGTGTTTTATTTAGAAAGACGTTCTTTTTTTCTTTGATCTCTATTTGTAGGATCAGGGATAGGTATTGCTTTTAAAAGTTTTTTAGTATAATCATGTTGAGGATTACTAAAAATCGATTTAGTATCATTGAATTCAACTAATTCTCCTAAATACATAACTGCAATTTCTTCAGATATATGTTTAACAACAGATAAATCATGTGCAATAAAAAGTATTGTAAGATTAAATTCTTCTTGTAAATCCATCATTAAATTAATCACTTGAGCTTGAATAGATACATCAAGAGCTGATACTGGTTCATCAGCAATAATAATTTTTGGTTCAGTTGCTAAAGCTCTTGCAATACCAATTCTTTGTCTTTGTCCACCTGAAAATTCATGTGGATATCTTAATGACTGCTCTTTTGATAATCCTACTTTTTCTAATAGTAAATGCACTTTATCATTTTTATCATTTTTTGATAAAGAAGTATGAATATCTAATGGTTCTTGAATAATATCTTTTACGATCATTCTTGGATTTAAAGATGAAAATGGATCCTGAAATATCATCTGCATTTGAGGTCTATAGTTTAGAAGTTCTTTTTTTGATAAGGCTAATATATCTGTATACTGATCATTTTCATTTAATAATACTTCACCAGAAACTCTTACATCAGGAGCGGTAAGTTTTAAAATATTTAATATTGCTTTTCCTAATGTTGATTTTCCTGACCCTGATTCACCTACAATTCCAATTGTTTTTCCTTGAGGTATATTCATTGATAAATTTTTAACAGCATGGACATGTGCAACTTCTCTTTGAAGAATTCCTCCAAATAATGGAAATTCAACATTTAATTTTTTAATTTTTAATATAGGATTAGACATTAATTAATTCCTTATTACATCTAACAAAATGTCCAGGGGATGCTTCAAATAATTCTTGATTTTCTTTTGTACCTAAACAGGGACATTCTTCAGGATCAAATCTTGAGCAAAATTTACATCCATCACCCATTTCTAATATTGATGGCACCATTCCTTTTAATGCCTTTAATCGTTTTGTTTTTCTTTCCATATGTGGAATTGAATTCATTAATGCTTTTGTATAAGGATGAAGTGGATTTTTAAAAAGCTCTTGAATTGTAGCTATTTCCTGAATTTCTCCACCATACATTACAATAACTCTATCGCAAGTTTCAGCAACTACCGCTAAATCATGTGTTATTAGTAAAATAGCTGCTTCTTTTCTTTTATCTTTGAGTTCCATCATTAAATCTAAAATTTGGGCTTGAATTGTTACATCTAAAGCAGTTGTAGGTTCATCTGCAATTAATAATGAAGGATTACATTGAAGTGCCATCGCAATCATAACTCTTTGTCGCATACCTCCTGAAAATTGATGAGGATATTCATTAATTCTTTCTTCGGGATTAGGAATACCTACAGCATGTAGCATTTCTATACTTCTTTTTGTTGCTTTTTCTTCGCTTAAATTTTCATGTTTAACAAGGACCTCATTCATTTGAACTCCAATTTTTAAAACAGGATTAAGTGACGTCATAGGCTCTTGAAAAATCATAGCAATTTCTTTCCCTCTAATATCCTTCATATCATCATAGGAAAGTTTTAGTAAATCTTGATTATTATATAAAATTTCTCCTTCAACTATTTCACCAGGTGGATCCGGAATAAGTCTATTTATAGATAAGGATGTTACTGATTTACCTGATCCAGATTCACCTACAATTCCAAGTACTTCTCCTTTATAAATATCAAATGAAACATTGTTTACAGCTTTTGCAGTCCCTGCTTCTGTATAGAAATATGTTTTTAAATTTTTAATTTGTACTAATTTATTTTTCATCTTATCTTAGTCTTGAATGAACTTTAGGATCAAATGCTTCTCTTATACCTTCACTAATAAAGGTTATTAAAAAAATGGTTAATGTTAATGCTATAAAAGGAAAAATTAACATATGCCAATAATCTAAATTTTCAGCAGCTTGACTTAATAAATTTCCCCAACTAGATGTTGGAGGTCTTAATCCATATCCCAAATAATCAAGAGATACTAATGTAAAGATATCGCCAATAATTGAAAAAGGTGCAAATGTTATGATTGGTGTTAATGCATTTGGAAGAATATGCTTAAACATTACTTGCCAATTAGATGCACCTAGAGATACAGCTGCTGAAACATAATCTTTAGCTTTTTCTCTATAAAATTCTCCTCTGATAAAATAAGTAATACCAATCCATCCTCTAAGTAGTACTGAAAGCGTAGCCAGTAATATAATATTAGGTTTCATAAAACTTGCTAAAATCATCATAATAAATAAAAAAGGCATAGCACTAAATATTTCCATAAACCTAACACCATATAGATCTATTTTACCTGCAAAATAGCCAAGCACAGCTCCAATTATAACTCCTATTATATAAGCTAGAGTTGTTACTATAATAGCAAATGTTATACTGATTTTGTATCCATCAACAAGTCGACTAAATACATCTCTCCCAGTATTATCTGTTCCTAAAAGGTATCTTCCATTAATACCTGAAGGGAGTGTAGGTGGATAATTTTCATTCCATTTACCATTATTGTTTTCATCTATATATGGCTCTCCGATATCATATATACCATTTAAATTTATATCTTCATATACTTCATCTAATTCATCTTTTAAATCTTCATGTGGATGATATGGATAAAGAGGCATTATTACAAAATTCCCATTATTTTCTTTTTCATATTGCTTATCAAGTAATCTAAAATCTGCCTCTATACTATTTATATTCTGCCCAAAATTTTGAGCTTCATATAAGGGATATTTTATCCCTGGAATAAAATCTATAAAATCCATTATTGCAGGAAAATAATATTTATTTTCATATTTAACGATCAAGGCTTTATTATTCATCCATAATGGACCTAATAATGATATAACATATAAGCTAATAAGAATTATCAAGGAATAATATCCTCGCTTCATTGATTTAAATCGTTTTATTCTTTTTTGTAATATAGATTCAGAGATTTGTTTCATTATTTAAACCTTATTCGAGGATCTATAATAGCATAACATAAATCTGATATCAAATTACCAATTAATCTAATTAATGTACCAATGACAAGGAATCCCATAATTATTCCATAGTCTCTTGTCCCAATTGCTTTAAAGGTAAGTAATCCTATTCCATCAATTCCAAATGTTCTTTCAATTAAATATGATCCAGCAAGAAAAATTCCAATCATTCCACCTATACCAGTTGCTAGTGGGATTAAAGAATTTCTTACAGCATGAAACAAGATTACTCTTTTTTCACTTAATCCTTTTGCAAAAGCTGTTCTTACATAATCTTGGCTTAAATTTTCCATAAGTGAATTTTTCATCAGTACTGTTAATGTAGCAAATGCACCAACCATATAGCATGACATAGGGAGTATACAATGTTTTATTTGTCCTATAAATTTACCAAATAAGGTTAGCTGTTCCCAATCCTCAGGACGCCAACCCCTGCTAGGGAGAATTGGCGCATCAAACACACTTGTAGTAGAGAATATCAGAAGCATGATTAAACCAAATGCATAGTTAGGAATAGAATAGCCAATAAATACTAAAGCACTTGATATTACATCAAATTTTTGACCATGTCTAAGAGCTTTCATTATTCCTAAAGGTATACAAACTAAATAGGTTAAAATAAATGAAGTAATACCAACAAAAGCAGATATATGAATTCTTTCCCACAATAATGTACCAACATCTTCATTATGTTTAGATGATTCTCCTAAATATCCATTAAATACACCTTGCCTTTTTTTCAGTACAAGTACTATATTATTTTCATCTATTTGTTTTTTTATTATCCAGTTAGAATCATCCCAATCTTCAATATCATAGGCATCAGGTAAAATATTATACTCATCATTTTTCCATTTAAAGTCTGTGCCTACATTACTTTCAAGTAAAACAATTTCACCATTTTCTTCTTCATATGGAAGAATCCATTTTTGAAGAGAAACAGGTACATATTTACCCTGGCCTAAAACTTTAATTGTTTCTCTAAAGGGTATGTTAATTTCAGCTTCTTTATATTTGATTTCTTTCTCTGCAATTCCAAGCCATATTAAATATCTTACCCATGGGGATTTATCTAGTCCAAATTGCATTCTTAGTTTTTCTAATACTTCTTCAGATAGTTCCATTCCGCCCTTATCATTTGAAGTAGTAGCTGCCTGACCTTCACCGCTTTGAATTTTAGCCATTTTTATTTGCATGACAGCTTGCTCAAAAGGACCGCTTGGGACTGATTGTAGAATCATAAAAACAAGAAAAGTTGTTCCAAAAAATGTTGGAATCATAAGGAGTAATCTTCTAATTGTATATTGAAACATTATCGATCTATTCTATTCCAATAATCAACAATTTCTTTCTCAATTGGAAGTGAAGAATTATTTTTTCTAGCTAAATTTAGCTTTTGCTCTTTATTTGGATCAATCCACCATAGAGTAATTGGACTTTGCCATCCAGTTGCATAATATAAACCTTTTTCAGGGTAGCCAAATTTATTCCAATGTAGCATTCTTACTCCATATGGAGATGTCCAGCCTAATGCGTAATGGTATGAATTTACAGCTATGCTATCAATTTTATGCGCTATAGGAATTCTTTTTTTTGCATCCCATTCTTCATTATATTCCTCAATTAATTTATCAAGCGTAGGTATTGCCATTGAGGTTATATTTGTTACTTCTACTTCATCAGCATATTTAGAATGCATTAAGCCTTCTGGTGATGGGAAAAAGCCACCAGTCCATCCTTGATATGTGATTTCGTATTCTTTTTTCATTGTTTTTGAAAAAGCCATATTACCATCAACTTGATCAAAATCCATTTTTATTCCAACTTTTTTTAAATCTTCTTGGAAAGAGGAAAATATTCTATCTTCCCCAGGTGACATTAAAAAATCAAACTCAAATATCTCACCATTATTATTTGTAAGCCATTCATCTCCAGGTTTTCTTGTCCAACCTTCATCTTTAAGAATATTAAGTGCTTTTTCTGGATTATAATCAGAATATGGATTATTAGGATTTGCATATGGAGTACCATAAAAGAAAGTATTTAATCTTACATACTCATTAAAAAATAATCTTTTATTTAATTTTTCAACATCAAATAGATGTGCAATAGCTTTTCTTATATTAAGATTATCATAAGGCTCTTTTTTTGTATTAAAAACAACACCTGAAGGACCTTTAGGTAAGTAGTTGAAAATTTTAACTTTTTGTACCCAACCTTTATCTATCTCATTATATTTTTCTGCTGTAAAGCGTTCAACCCACCATTGAGCCCTTGATCCTGAGAACATATCATAATCACCATTCATAAAACTAATTACTTGCTGGTTATCATCTTCAATAAATATAAACTTAATTTGATCAAAGTTATATAGTCCTATATTCCTAGCATGATCATTTGCCCAATAATCATTTCTTTTTTTGAAAACGATGTACCCTTCATTTCCTTTTTTGGAATTTTCAGAATCATATTCATAAGGACCAGATCCTGGTAAAAATGAAAAATTATATTTTTCTATATAACCGGCGCCATCAATTTTACTTAAATAAAATGATGGCATTGGATAAATTCCAGCAGCAGCTCTAAAGGTTCTCCAATCTATTTTTTTAGAAACAATTTTTACTATGTATTTTGATTCTGCTACAGGAGTATTGAATAATTCTTTATAATATCCGGCTACATTAGGATCTTCATGCCCATCATCAGCTAATAGGTTATATGCAGCAACAACATCCTCTGCTATGATTTCTCTTCCATCAGCCCATCTAGCTCTTGGATCAATTCTAAACCAATAGGACAATGAATCTTCCCCTATTTTCCAATGAGTTGCAATAGCTGGTTGCCATTCTAAATTTTCATAACTAAATCCTAATAAAGGTTCATTTTGCAATCCATCCATTAATCCATTAATTTGATGCCTTGTATCTTTCCCTGTTGATCTGAAAGTTGTAGGGTATTCATCTCCTCCAAGCATTGTGAATATTCCACCTTTTATAGCATTAGGATCACCACTTGATTGTATATTATTATTTGTTTCCCATCCATAATATTTATTGTTTTTATCTTTATTTATATTTGTATTATTTTGAAATGAGGTTAATTCATTTTCAAAATTGAGACCACCATAAGTATTAGAATTACTTTTATTTTCTGATTGAGATGGTTTTAAATTAATTTTTCTAGCTTCAAGAATACTTGCATTAGATATTATTATAAGAATAAAAAAATATTTTATAGACTTAATCATTTTTAACTCCAAAATTTAATTCAATATATTATTAACTATAGGTCTTGAGAAGATTATAAAATTTATCATTTATAATTTATTTTTCTGAGTGATTTATTATTATTTTAAAAGGATGAATAAAACAAATATATAGAAGATATGAATTCAATTGATTTACAAAAAGCATTAAATAATTTAAAAATTAAAGCAGATTGGGTTGGAATTAGGCAGGTTAAGGAGACAACAACTCATAGAGTTATTAGAGATGGAAATCCTGAACAAAATAGTATTGACCTTGATCAAGGAGTAATGGTAGAGGTATTAGTTGATGGCCAATTTGGTTATTATGGAACTCATAAATTAGATTATGAATCTATAAATAATGCTGCAGAAAAAGCATATAAGATCGCTCTTAATAGTTCAAAATTTTCTAATTATTCTTATACTGAATCTGTAAGACCAAAAGCTGAAGGTGTATATAATTCACCATATAAAATTAAAGATTTAGATCTAGATCAATTAATGAGTCTTCTTATAAAATCAAATAAAGTTTTAAAAAATTCAGATAAAATTATTACAGCAATTTCAATGGCAAGAATTGTCGATATGAATATGAAATATGTGTCTAGTAATGGAAGTAATCTAGAACAAAATTTTTTATATGTTGGTCCTGGATTTAGGTCAATAGCACAGGATGGTAATATTATCCAAAGTAGATCTTATACAGATCAATGTCAGCAAATTGGTATGGAGATGTTTAATGAAGATTTTATTATGCAAAAATGTGAATCTATTTGCAAAGAATCTGTAGAATTATTGAGTGCTGAAGAGTGCCCTAATGAAAAAATGGATTTAGTATTGCACTCTGATCAGATGCTTTTACAAATTCATGAAAGCATTGGACATGCATTAGAAGTAGATAGGATTTTAGGAGATGAAAGAAATTATGCGGGATGGTCTTTTGTAAATTTAGAAGATTTTGGAAAACTAAAATATGGTTCGGATATTATGAATATTACTTTTGATCCTACTATTCAAAATGAATTTGCTTCTTACGGTTTTGATGATACTGGTAATAAAGCAACTAAAGAATTTATTATTAAAGAAGGTATTTTACAAAGAGGATTAGGTGGTCTTGAGAGTCAAGAAAGAGCTAATGTAAAAGGAGTTGCTAATGTAAGAGCGTGTTCATGGAATAGGGCACCAATAGATAGAATGGCAAATTTAAACCTAGAACCAGGAGATTCAACATTTGATGAAATGATATCTTCTGTTGAAAAGGGTATTTTTATGCAAACAAATCGCTCATGGTCTATTGATGATTTTAGAAATAAATTTCAATTTGGGTGTGAATATGGGCAGCTTATTGAAAATGGGAAATTAACTAAAACTGTCAAGAATCCTAATTATCGAGCTGTATCAACTCCATTTTGGAATAGTTTAAAGAAAGTTGGTAATAGTGATACATTTGGTATATATGGGACGCCTTATTGCGGTAAAGGAGAACCAAATCAATGTGTTCGTGTTGGTCATGCTGCGCCTATATGTGTTTTTGATAATATTGATATATTTGGAGGAGCATAGGTTATGGATAAATATTTTTCAAGCTTAAATAATTTTCTTTTTTCAATATCAAAGAATGATGAAACTCTAATAACAAATATCTCAGGTGAAAGTAGTCAATTTATTCGTTTTAATAATTCTAAAGTTAGACAAACAGGAATTGTTGATGATATGAATTTCTCTATGACACTTTTAAATAATAATAGAAAGTGTTCAATATCCATGACATTATCAGGGAATGTTGAATCTGATAAATTATTATTAGAATCATATTTAAATAAATTAAGAGATGATATAAAAAATATTCCAGAAGATCCTTTTATTGTTTATCCTTCATTATCTAATTCTTCTAAAGAAATTTATAATGGAAAACTTCTTGATTTTGAAACTGCAGCAGACCATTTGGTTCCTATTATGAATGGAGTTGATTTAACAGGTATATGGGCATCAGGTACAATTTTTTCAGGGAATGCTAATTCAAAAGGCTTAGAGCATTGGTTTGAGACAGAGACGTTTTCATTAGACTATTCGCTTATCACTCCTAATAAAAAAATGGTAAAGGCATGTTATGCTAATACAAAATGGAATCAAGAGGAATATGAAGCATATATTTTAGATTCAAAACAAAAGCTGGAATTAATGAATAAAACTCCAATTAATATTAAACCAGGTGAATACAGAACATATATTGCACCTGCAGGAGTTTCAGATTTAATTGATATGTTTTCATGGGGCGGTATAAGTGAGGCATCTATTCAACAAGGTGATAGCTCTTTAATTAAATTAAAAAAGTTAGAAGAAAAATTATCTCCTTGTTTTTCTTTAACTGAAGATTTTAGCAATGGAACTGTTCCAAAGTTTAATGCAATGGGAGAAGTTGCTCCTGAAAAATTACCTTTGATTGTAGCAGGTTCATTAAAAAATACACTAGTAAGTACACGTACAGAGAAAGAATATAAAGTGAAAAGTAATTTTGCATCATCGGATGAAAGCTTGAGATCACCTGTTATGTCAGCAGGTAGTTTAAAAGATAATGATGTATTGTCTAGTATTGATAAAGGTGTTTATTTATCAAACTTACATTATCTAAATTGGAGTGATAAAATTGGAGGTCGAGTAACTGGTATGACACGTTATGCTTGTTTTTGGGTTGAAAATGGAGAAATTATTGCACCTATTGAAAATATGAGATTTGATGATACAATATATAATATTTTTGGTAAAAATTTAGAAGATACAACAGAAAAATTACATCTTATTCCGGATATTGGAACTTATGAAGGAAGAAATTTAGGAGGAGTTTATTGTCCTGGAATAATATTAAAAGAGTTTTCTTTGACTCTTTAAGCTCTACCTGATTTTCCCATAAAGTTGTTTGGGTCTAAACCTAAATCCATTGTTGAAAATTCCCACATATCTTGATCTGATATATCAAAAATAAAATTTTGAGAAAATGGTTTGATAAGCCAATCTCCATTTTTAATTTCATCTTCAAGCTGACCTTTATCCCAACCAGCATAGCCCATATTAATTTTGTAGTTTTCTGGTCCTATATTATTTTTTATATCATCAATAATTTTATTATTAGATGTTAAAGAGACTTCATTAGATATTTTTACAGTATCAGTAGTTATGTAACTCTCATCATGCAAAACAAAACAGTGTTGAAGATTTACAGGTCCGCCAAAATAAATTTTAGAATCAATATTCATATTTTCAAAAATTTCTTTTAGGAACGAAGACTTATTATTATTTGATAAAATAGGTTTATTTAATATAAGTCCCATTGCACCATTATCATCATGTTCACATAGTAAAATTATTGATTTTCTAAATATAGAATCATTAAGTCCTGGCGTTGATATGAGAAGATAATTTCTTAAATTTTTGATTGACATGCTAAATGAATTTACATAGTATGAAAAATAAATACAAAAAATTATTTGAATTTGAAAATAAAAATAGAATACTGAATTTATACTAATGAAAAATAGTCTAAAATATATCTTTATATGTCTGTTTTTATCATGTGCAGTCAAAAGTCCTCCAACAGGTGGACCTTTAGATTTACAAGGACCTTATATTATTAATACTGCACCTACTAATGGAGCAATAAATATATCTCAAAATGAAAATATTCAAATTTATTTTAATGAAATGATTGATCCTAATTCAGTTAAATCATCAATTTCTATTTTGCCTGAAATTGATATTGTAATTAATTCATATGGTAAAAGAATCTTAATTAAGCCTAAAAAAGAATGGCCTGAAAATAGAGAAATTAAGATTAAAATTAAAAGATCAGTTGCTGATTATAAAGGTAATACTATGATCGCTCCAACTGTACTGACTTATAGTACATCATCAAAGATTTCAAATGGTAGAATAAGTGGTAAAATTTTTAATGTTGATTCTTTATTATATTGTACAATTGGGCTGTATGAATTAAAAAATGATAGTTTAACTCTTTATACTTCAATTGAGGTTGATAATAAAAATAATTTTAAATTCAATAATGTTAAAAATGGTGAATATATAATCATAGGCTTATTAAATCAAATTCGTGATATATACTCTGATTATAGAAGATATTCATATAGTCTTTTTAATGAAAAGGTTTTAATAGATGATATAAAAAATAGTTATGATGATATAAATATTTATATGGAATCTTCTAATAAAAATGAAAAGATGTTATCAATTAATATTATAAATAATTCTTATGGAGAGATCATATTAACAGATGATAGTAAATTATTCTTAGTAGATGCAGCTTATTATAAAGATAAATATAAAGATTTAAGTGCATATAATTTTTTTAATAACAGTTTAGACAGTATTGATTATTTTTATACTATTAATAATAATATTGAATTTTATGATATTAAAGGTACATATCAATTTACAAATGCAGTTATAGATACTATTGCACCTGAAATAACAAATTCTTATATAAAAAATCAAAAACATTTTATTGAATTTTCTGAACCTGTTATAATTAATGATTTACCATTTTATAAAGCTGATAGTTTAGGCGATCTCATAAAGTTTAATTATTCATTTGTAGAACCAAAACTTATTTATATTAATAATTTAGATTATGAATTTATTGATATTGATAAAAATCTTATATCTGATTTTGAAAGTAATTTTTTAATTAATGATTCAATTGGAGTAGATAGGTCATATCCAT
>CETH01183400.1_pt1 | contig 12620 bp, 11 predicted proteins | sample 361461 | NCBI WGS metagenome assembly CETH01 (sample SAMEA2622695, study PRJEB7988) | marine metagenome | isolation source: saline water (ENVO:00002010), including
AGATGGGTCGATACAATCAATAGATATACAAAATGGAACAATAACAAATGCTGATATACTAGATAAAACAATAATAAATAACGATATATCAGATTCGGCTGCAATAGCATGGTCAAAAATAAATACGAGTGGAGTAGATTTTAGTTCAAATCATAGTCATGGTAGTGCATCACATACCCATAATGAAACCGACCTTAATGGGATTCCTGAAGGAGGGAACGGTAACGCTAATCTATTTTTAAATCAGCAAGGAAACTGGACAGCCCCAACAGGAACACATGGTCATTCTTATGCTCAAGTATCACATGGTCATAGCTATATGAGAGATGTTTTTCATATATCGCAATCTAGCAGCCTTTATTGGTCGAACATTTATGCCGCAACTATAAATAACTATTGTAAAGATAATGATGGGTGTATAGTTAAAATTACCTACAAAAATGGTGCAACCATAGATATCGAAACATTTTCGTTAGATTACAGTAGTAATTATTGGAAAGCTTCAAATGGGGAAAATGGAACGGATAACAATAATATTATTGAGTCAATTCATAATACTATTGGTAATCGTTGCTATTTATTTGACAGTGACGTTTATGCAGGTGAGGAATGGGATGAATGTATAGATATTACGAATGGAGATGTGGAATATTGTAATTGGCAGTTTATGAATTTTAATGATACCGATATAGGCTGGACATTGAGGAGGTCAACAGGTTCTGGAACTTGCCACTTATCTATAAGAGATTAAAATTTAGTGTATCTCAATATCTTTAAAAGCCTGATAAATGACTTTTTAAGATGATTGACTATTGAGGAATTCTTATCGACGGACCACAAGATTAAATTCATATCCTTGTTCATAAACTGTAAATAAAAACATGTTAGAAGACTCTACGATACGCCGATAATCGTCTAGAGAACGTATATCACGATTATTAATTTTAGTAATAACTTGACCTGGAACAAGCCGATAATGAGTAGCGATACTACCCTTTTGAACTTCAGTAATAAGTAAGCCTGAGATATGTTTCGGAATATTAAAATCACGACGATGATTAGTGTCAAGTTTTGTTACTGATAACCCTAAAGGATCCATAGAGCCAGCAAATGATTCATAATCACTAAATAACGTAAAGTTTAATCGCTTTTTCTTTTTATTACGAATAACAACGCAGTAACTTGATTCATTTAATTTTAGTTCAGAAATCCGTGTACGTAATGCTAGATAATCAGCAACTTTTTTACCACCTAATTCAATGATTAAGTCACCAGGCTTAATACCAGCCACATCAGCTGATGAACCCGGTTTTACTTCTAATACGTAAGCCCCTTCTTTAGTAGGTAAACGAAGATCACGAACTAATGTATCAGTAACAGGTTTAATCGTAACACCTAGCATTCCCCGTTTAACACGACCATAAGAAACAATATCTTCCATAACACGTTTAGCCATATTAATTGGAACAGCAAAGCCAATACCCATATAGCCACCACTTTGTGAAAAAATAGCTGTATTAATACCAATTAATTTACCATGTATATTTAATAAGGCTCCGCCAGAATTACCCGGATTAATGGCTGCATCTGTTTGAATGAAATCAGCATAATTATCAACATCTAAAACACCCGACCTACCGGTAGCAGACACAATGCCAGCCGTAACAGTCCCAGCTAAACCAAATGGATTTCCAATAGCAATAGCCCATTCGCCTACAGATAATTGATCTGAGTCCGCAAAATGAATAATAGGTAGATTTTTAGCTTTGATTTGTAGAACAGCAATATCAGTTTTTTTATCTGTACCTACTAACGTCGCATCAAATTCACGTCCATCACTTAATGTAACCGTAATTTTATCAGCTTTTTCAACGACATGATGATTGGTTAAGATATGGCCATGTTTTGTAGCAATCACACCAGAACCTAACCCCTCACGTTCTTGATTGGTATAGGGATTGTAATAATTAAATCCATAAAAACTAGAATACGGATTACGTTGAACGGTTGTGACGGTGCTAATGCTAACAACCGCTTTGGTTGCATGAGAAGCAACCATTTGAAATGATTCACTTGTTTTTACTAGCGTATCGATAGAATTACCAAAGATAGGCGATAAACCCAAAGTAATAAATAAAATTAAAAAACAAAAGCGATATAAAGTCTGTAAAAGCATATAAAAAATGGTACCAAAATTTAATAAGTATCGGTAGATCTATAATGTAGATAGTAAATAGAAGGTTTAGGTAATAGCAAAAAATCAGTACGTAAGATAAAACGAAAAGAAAAGAATAGAATAAAAGTTTTAAATTAATAGAATATGGGGAATAAATTAATATGAAAGGTGGCTTAAAATAAGGATTGTCTAATGATTTATAAAAAATGGATAGGAGTGGCAGTAGGATTAATACTAGTAATGGGCGGATGCGGAATGGTAGAAGAACCTGTAGAAAATACACCAATTACAGAAGTGCATAACGAAATTATTGAAACATTTAATTTGTTAGATAATTTAAGTATACAATCAAATACAGCAGCAGGAACGGCGGTTCCATCTATTATTCAAGGATTTAATACAAATCAAACTAGTATTAAGGCTAAGTTTAATGAGGTGATGAGCAATCTATGTTTAGCAGGGGTATTGCCTATTGATAGAGATGAGAATAGTTATCCTGTTAATGGTATTTATACATTTTCAATAGATTCAAATATTGCTGAAACAATACAGAGAATGTGCGATAACCGTTTTGTAAGTGCTGTGGATACGGTTACAATCACAGTTCAAGATACAAGTTCAGAGATGAACGATACCTATGTTAAACATCTAATAGTAGATTTAGGGGAGGGAGCTATCATTCATTATGATATCCGACATAATAACTCAAACATAAATATTTTAATGACAGAAACACAAGCAGAAAGTAATACACAAGGTTACGATTACCGAACAATAATTGATTATGATCCAAAAAATAATATATTAAAGTCTGAATTTATCGAGATATTAGATACAAGTAATAACAATAACGTCTATTTTTTTAGAACCTATATTGATTCAAATAAATCATTTGTAGCATTTTATGATGATAATGCTATTTATTCAGCGGCTGCATCTGATTCAAGATATGAATTAAATACAGATGAAAAAAATTGGTATGATTCTCAGGCATCATGCGTTAATAAGGGAGGTTGTTTAGCAAGTATTTTAGATACATCAACACTATCAGACTTAGCAAGTAAATGTTCTGAGCAAGGTAGCACTAATGCTTTGACATACTCAGATCTTTTGACATCGTCAGATTGTTGGATTGGGCTAAACGATATTGATAACGAGGGAGACTATAAGTGGGCAGGGCCAGAATCAGCAACAGATTATTCAGCTATTAACTACACTGACAATTTAGAGCTATATTGGACACTTGGGAGGGACTGTTTTAATTTAGAAAAGATATATACCTGGAACAAGGTTGAAGGGCAGTTTTGTACTGAAATAGCTAACTATATCTGTGAATACCCAATAGGTGCAGAAACAGCAATTTCCTATTTAGATATAGCAAGTAACGAACCATCAAATAAGTGCATAAACCGTACGACAGGTAATGATGGTCAAAGTTTTCCATGTGGAGCTTCTACAAAGGAAGCCTCCGTTATTCAAACGATGATAAACAATTTTGATAGTAGTGCTGGTTGGATAGAAAGCAAGTATAAACTATCATTTGATGGAGATTCCATATTTTCAAACTCAATTAGATGATAAGATTCTCATGAGTTAAAACAGCGACAATATGTGACTATAAGGATAGGGGAGACAGTCAGTCTAAACTATTTTATAATTGACGCATGGTAGCCGAGATTTTAAATCAATTATTAGCGATTCCATCGCCAACATTTCAAGAACAAGCAAAAGTAGCTTATATAAAGCAATTCTTACAAGAAAACTGTATGCCTAGCACATTAATAGAACATGAAGATAATCTTATTTTTCAGAAAGAAATAGATAAGCAGTTACCAACCATAGCATTAATAGGTCATTCTGATGTTGTACCAAGTCATAAACTACCGTTTGAAAAAGACGGTAAACTCTATGGAGCTGGAGCATCAGATATGCAAGCAGGATTAGCTTGCTTTTTAAGTGTACTCAGTACATTACAAGAGCAGTTAGCTTATAATATACTATTAATTGTATACGCAAGAGAAGAAGGAACTCCGTTAGAAAAAAATGGGTTAGCTAGCGTTATAAAAGCATATCCAGAATTAATGCGTTCCATTGATTGTGCTATTGTAGGTGAACCCACTGATAATACCATTCAGCTAGGTTGTTTGGGGTCTTGTCATGCCAGTGTAACCATAACAGGAAAAGAAGCTCATTCAGCACGACCCTGGAATGGAGAGAATGCACTTTATAAAGCGCTCCCCATTATACAAACATTGCGCGATTATACCTCCAAAGCGGTGACCATTAATACTTTAGAATTTAAAGAGGTAATAAGTATTACTGAGTGCCAGGTAAGTCCTGGAAGAACCAGTGTGCCAGCAGAGTGTAGCTTTAATATCAATTATCGATTTGGACCAGATAAAACGTCTGAACAAGCATTTGCTCATATTAAAGAAGTTGTCACATCATCTGGGGTACGTGATGTGAACTGTGAGCTAACAGATAGTGTTTATGCTGGAAAAATTATCGAGTCTAACTTTGTAGATCAGATAATAAAGAAAATAAATAAACCGATTCAAGCAAAACAAGCTTGGACAGATGTTGCTCAGTTAGCTGAAAATGGGATTCCTTGCTTTAATTTTGGACCAGGATTACAATCTCAGGCACATAAAGAAGATGAATATGCCGATTTAATGTTATGTGAAAATTATATCGAGTCACTACAAAATATCTTAAAAAAAGGAGACTAACAAATTATGACAACTAAAATGTATATAGGAATTGGAATACGACGAAAAAGAGATGATAAAACATTAGATGTGTATTATCCAGAAATCCTTGTTAAAGATAATGAACCTGTATTTGCCTCATCAGAAAATAATATATTAACAAAAGAATCACTAAGCGATGAACAGCGTTTAGCATTAAGTGGAACCTACAGTGAGCAGATCTTAAATATGACTGTAGATAATACCCAAAAATATGCGAAAAGTGATATTGTGATTAGTGTCTATTCTAATTTAAAAGACGATGTCAAAACAACGGAAGAAGCTTATTTTAAATTGCAAATATTATCACAGCGGTTACAGAAACCTCATGATATTAATTTAACAGGTTTATTTGGGATCTTACATAATATTGCATGGACGAGTCAGGGACCTATCTTGGCTGAAGATTGTGAACGAGAACGGATAAAAGCTTACGCTCAAGGTGAGCAGCTAATCGTCACCCATGTAGATAAATTCCCTTATTTAGTTAATTATCATATTCCGAAAGGAACGCGTGTTGCTTCTGGATCTCAAGTGAGACTAGGAGCCTATTTAGGAGATGGCACAACCATTATGCCCGCAGGATATGTAAATTTTAATGCAGGCACGTTAGGAAAAGCGATGATAGAAGGCAGGGTATCAGCTGGTGTTGTTGTTGGTGATGATAGTGATGTTGGGGGAGGTGCCTCAATTATGGGGACATTATCTGGTGGTAACAATGCTGTTATTGAAATAGGAAAATCGTGTTTGTTAGGTGCTAATGCTGGTACAGGGATTTCATTAGGGGATGGTTGTACCATTGCAGCTGGTTTATATGTTTATGCAGGTATGAAAGTAAGTTTAGTAGATCATGATAATAACCCTATTGATAAAAACGGTAATAAAGTAGAGTCTGGCAAAAACATTATTAAAGCAAAAGAGTTATCTGGACAAGCTAATCTATTGTTTATAAAAGATTCACAAACAGGAACTGTTCTGTGTAAACCTAATAATAAACAAATAACATTAAATGAAGCGTTGCACACGAATGATTGACGTTTCTTATCCAACTTATACGTTGGCAGATGCCATCGATTATTTAAAAGAGCATCAGTACAGTATTGTAAGATCCATTACAACAGAACAGTTGGCAGGGGTTGTGGCAGAAGATCCTAATCATAAAAAACCAATTTATCAATATGTATCGGTTTATTTAAGAAAAGATAAAGCAGATTTAATTCATTTGATTCATAGTAATTTAGGGTACATGTTTTTTAATAATCATGATGTGTTAGAAACGTATAAGTTAGATAAGCCTGAGTTTTATTTTGATATTCGTGTAGATGGTTTAGATGATATGTACCAGCATGATGATATTAAGTTTACAAGAAATTGTGATAAACAATGGAAAGCAACGTTTGATTATTCAACCATATTTGACCATTTTGGTTTAGCGGGTAATGATGATTATGCTCCTTTTGTTGGTTTTTTTATTCAGAGTTAAGTGGTTTAGACTCGGATAAGGTTTTAATATAGACAGTGATAGCATGAAGATCAGTAATAATAAGTTTTTTGCCATACCCTCTCATATCACCAGCTCCATGATAAATAGTATTTAACATAGCATTATAAGACGAACCGTAAATCCAAGTAGAATCATTTAATGCAACACCATGATATTTACCAAAAGAGTCAACCCCTTCACCATTAAAACCATGACATTTGTAGCAACGCAATTGATATTGAATTTTACCTCGATATGTAACAGCGGGGTCTTCAGCGAGTTCAGACCAAGCGGAATCACTTAAGAAAGTAAGTGGCGATAGGGAGCGTTGATTGGAAACGATAACACGAAAAGAAAAAAGTAATGCAAAAACAAGACCTAAAAATATAATTGATACCAGTATTTTCTTTATCATGACAAATTTATAAATGATAAATCTAACTAAAACAAGTTTAAATAAAAAAAACAGAAAAATGAATTTTGAAATAAATATAAAATATGAATATAATTTAATTTAGTCTAATGAAAAAGAAAACATTGTTTAGTTTAATATTTACTCCATTTCTGCTAGTAAGTTTAGCAGTTTGTATCACTGTTTTTTTTCTTTTTAATGAAAGATTCAAACATGATGAAGCTGCTTTATTAACAAAAATAAGTTCTCAAATTAACAAAAATATTATTGAGAAAACAACTAATTATTTATTACCTGCAATATTAATATCAGAATTATCTGTAAAGTTATCAGCAAGTGGTGTAATTGATATTAATAATAACGGACAGCTAGAATCATATTTGATAGAACAGATAAAGGCTTATCCCCAACTATCAAAGGTGTATTTAGGAAAAGAAAATGGAGATTTTATTATGGCGCATAGAGATAATAAATCCTTTGTAACTAAAATAATTTATCAGCAAAACAAAAAAGAAGAAGTTAAGCAATATAATGTTTACGGAGAATTAATATCAGCAACAAATCAAGAAGCAAGTTTTGATCCAAGAACACGAAGTTGGTATTTTCAAACAAAAGAAGAAGAAAAGGCAATATGGACAGATTTATATATGTTTTTTACGGGTAAGCGTCCTGGTATTACAGCATCTTATCCCTTATTTAATAATAATCAAACGTTTGAAGGCGTATTTGGTGTAGACTTAGAGTTATCTGAAATATCAGAGTTTTTATCATTTCAAAAAAAGTACTACAACTCTAAAATCATCATCTTAAATTATAAGAATGAAATTGTAGCTCAATCAGGAAATATAGTATTTAAAACACTAAAAGATGGGCAGATTGTGCCCATGCATATTAATGAGCATGGTGATGATTTAATACAAGAATCATACAAAAAAATAACAAGTATCCAAAAAAAAGATACGGCAACGAATCAGGTCACGTTAACTTACGATAATAATACCTATTTAATTTCGTCGATTAGTTTTCCTTCTTATTTTGGTAAAAATTGGAAAGTAATGACGATATTACCAAAAGAGAAGTTATTAGATAATAAAGTTCCTGCCAATATAATTTTTTATATTATGTTGATAGGTATTACATTGCTAATTTTGATAATAACTATGTTGATAGTGAGATCCATAACAACGCCAATTAAACAGTTAACATTTGATTTGCAACGGTTACGATACAAAAATGTGGATGGAAAAATCATAAAATCGTCTGTTATAGAAGTGAGTGAATTAATTCATGTTTATTCAGATATTAAAAAATTATATAGTAAAACATTTACAAAAGAAGAAAAGTAAGTTTAAAAGCAGTTAAAAAACGGTATATTTAACTGTTTCATATGGAAAATTTACTTATTTATATTGATACTGCGTTAGTTACAAAATCAGTTGTAGCCTGTCTTATTGGTTTTGCAATAGGATTAGAACGTGAATATAGAAATAAACCAGCTGGTATCAAAACATTTGCATTGATATGTCTAGGATCCGCATTATTTACACATATTTCTATAGCTTTTCAAGGTCCAGCAGATCCCAGTAGGGTAACGGCTCAAATTGTGTCAGGACTAGGGTTTATTGGAGCAGGAACAATTTTTCAGTCACGCCATATGATTACGGGGCTAACGACAGCAGCAGAGTTATGGGTGGTGGGAGCATTAGGGGCCTTGCTAGGTTTAGAAAAATATTCAGAAGCAATAAGTTGTTTAATTATTATCTACATCTACTTTATAGTATCTCATTTGATTCAAAAGATAGTATTTAAGAAAAAGAAATATTTTTTAGAAATCACTTTAGAGGCCAAAGAGAATATTCCTATGATTGAAGAATTGTTTAATGAAAATAAAATATATTTAACACAACGAAATTGGCGTAAAAAAGACAAGAAATATAAATTTGAATGTTCTTATAATGTAAATCCCGTAAAAAATCAGGAAATAAGACACAAGTTACGTATGATAGAGTATGTAATTGGGATTATTAACTAAGACTTGTCCTTAAATGGTTTTTTAAAAAAAAGAGTTGAGTGATTAATAATTATAAATCTTAATCTGAAGCAATATCAGTAAAGAAACTCACGCATTATTCGTATCGCAAAAACTAAGCTCAGCATCCCCACCTGGCGCAATACATAAATTTGTAATGCGCCATAACCTTCATCAACTTCAGGGACTAGAACAATTATTGACTGCCTTGATTCCAAATGGCATCAAAGCGCCCAGCTTTCATTATTTCAGTTAATAACTCCAGCATATCATTTACGGTACCTCTTGGAACATAATCGCCAGAAAGAGAATCAACATTCTCTGCAATTAATTGCTTAACAACGCAATTAGTGACACTAATGCCTTTTCCTTCAATTGAATACCCATGTAAGGTTGGGATTGTATAGTTTAAATCTGATATGTTTTGAGAGAAACTAAATGACGCATCGCTTGAATGAATTATAGTACTTTCAGGGATTTTCTCAGACATTGGTTGAATAATCGGATTAAACACACCATCGGATGTACTAGCAGGTTCTTCTAATGATATATCAGCAAGTCCTGTTATACCGCTGGTATCAGAAGGTTCGATAGTAGGGAGACCACAACTTCTGTAAACAGGCTCTCCTTCATAATTATTGTCATATTCGTGACCACCACTGTAATATCCGAAAATACGGCCGGCTTGAAAGTCTGCAGATTCGTAATCAAATTCGTCCTCAGTACTTAATCCAATGTCTCTAGTATGTGCAAATGCTGTTTTTCCTTGTTCAAACAGTTCCTGATCCTCAGAAGATAAAGTTGAAATTAACTCGTCATTAAATTTTTCATTTTTATACATTGCTACAACGTTTTTTTTCAAATCATTTAACTGAACTTCTAATGCCTTGATTGAGTCTTCTGCTTGATTTACCGCTATGCTTTCAGCTAATACACTTTGTTTGATATCTGCTAATTTCTTATCTTGAAACAGTTTTTTAGCAGAATTCAATTCTTCATTTTTGACAAATAATGCATGTTTCAATTCTAAAAATTTCTCATCTTTTTCTTTTTTACTATTTAATTGTGTAGCTACCTCATTTCCCATTTGTGATAAAGATGAACACTGCGCTGTAGGCGTAAAGCCTATTTCATCCTTTTTAATAAGTGGAATAGTCATAATTTTAAAAAACTTTGACTTTTTTACTTGCTCTTGAGTGGCATTGAATTGTTGCTGGAATTTTTTAGTGTTCATAATTTCAAACGGAGTCAATTTAACACCATCTGTATTACTTACATAGCCATCATAATACTGAACACCAGGCTGATCAACAAAGTAAATACACGTTTTAGACTCAGTAACAATAAGTAATAACACGGGATTATCCTTAGATGCGCTATAAGAATTAAAACCAAATGAAAACTTTACAGATGAATTCTCATCTTTTTGTAAAGGAATATAGAATGTTTGAAAACGCTGTACAGCCTCTAATTCATCGAAATTATCGCAATCTAATTCTGTGTGTTCTAAAAATGTCTGTAATGGCTGCTTAGGTGCAATTGAAAACCCTTCAGAATCGCCCGAAACCTCAACTTCACTTAACTTAAGTTTTGCAACTCGATCATCAAAATTGTTATTTCCAATTCTAGGGGCTGCTACTAACCGTCCACCAACCATAATAGCTGTCCATACATCATTTATATGCACCCCATAAGAAGAACCTTTATCTCGACTACCATCTAACCAATCAACCATATTTTTTTTAAGTTCCAATGAAAAATTAATATTATCTATCAGTACATAGGGTCTCAGTAGGCTAACAATGTCTGCAGTGGGGATATTTAAATTTCTAATAATTGTATTCGCATATCGATCATACTCAGGACTATCACCCGGTCTAACTTGAAAAAAACTCTTTTCTATCTCCTTTTCTCTCAGCTCTAAATTTGCTTGTGAATCATTAAACGCTACCAGGGCGGTTTGGAGTGAAATGTATTCTGGCATTTTATTTTCAGAATCAGAAAAAACTTTAGTAGCCTCATAATTTTTTAATTTTAATTTCTGAACGGCTAACTCATGGTTTGTTTGAGATTTTGTCAGTTCATTCTCTTTATTGGCATGATCTTTTAAATTATTTAAAAGAGTCTTCAAGTTATCCAATGTCTTGATTTTTTCTTTATGAGCTAAAATTATTTTTGGGCTTGCATCAATTGACAGGTCATCTGAATCAAAATAAGCAACCATGTCTTCAATTGATTTAAAGCTAATAATTTTTAATTCTTCAAAAATATTTGCCAGCTGATTACGAACATCCTCTGGATGTAATTTTTGGACATCTGTAGTTGTTGGATCACATTTAGATAGGTTACCTTTTATAGTAACTCCAATAGTCTCAGCAAACGAACGTAACGCTAGTATAGCGTCCCAATGTTGCTTATGTTTTTCTAAGACTGGCAACTGAAAACCTGGTTTTGAATTAATTTTAAACAAATTATCAGCTAAATATTTTAAATCATGAGATGGAATTTCTTTAACCATCTGTCTAGTCGCAGGGCACAAAAAACGATCATCTTGATTTGGACATATATCTCTCCAGGTATCAATGCACTGACGATCAAAGATATATCCTGAGCTCAAAACTATGGGGTCTGTTATTGAGTCTAAAGAAATTGGACACTTTAACTTTCCAAAAACAGCATTAATTATTTTTTGGGAGGGATCAATATTACTTATGTCACCGCTTGTCTTATTTTCCACTGAGGCACTTCTATAAGTAGGCTGAGTAATAGAGTCTAAAATATGTGGAGTATCAGCTGCACTTGGGCGGGGGTTGGAATGAAGAGTGTTTAGATGCTGAGGCGTAGAGCCCAAAGCCGCCAATCTATTTATCTCGTTTCTTGCGTCATCAAGATTTCTTTGTTGGATATTTAAACTTAAAACTGGTGGTTCAGATTGAGATAAAGGCCGTTGTCGTAATCCTTGTATTGGTAATGTCATTTTTTTATCCTTTTATTTTCTTATGATTTAATGTTAAATTTATTTTGATGTTGTTTTTGATGTAACAAAAAAATACAGTATTTCGGTGTTAATATCAATTTATCTATAGCTAATTTAATTTAGTGAATACGGTGTGAGAAAAACCACTCTGATTAACTGAAGAATTGATAGAATTAGGAGCTTCTACTTCTTTCATAGAAGCAAGATAACCGGCTGGTTCTACTTCAAAGTTTAATAACCTTGATATCATTTTTATTTCCTTTTTATTTAAACTATCAACAATCACAAACGCAAGCTAAACAGCCTTCAAGGCAAGATTCACCGCCGCTGCTATTAGGGGCATCTTGGTTAAGTTCCAAAGTAAGAGCTGATGTAACTAAATTTTTATCTTCGATGTTTTGATTAGGTGTACCAGGAACTTGCTCAGTAGATCTGTTCATTTCAGAAACCTCAGGTATAAATACCGCCTTGGATTGTAAGCCAACCGCATTATCTAATGCAGTATCTGAGTTATCTTTACTCACAGATGGGCTTTTTTGAGTAGAGCTAGCTAGAACTACTGCTGGTGATTGTATTATATATGTCATTTTAATATCTCCTTTCATCTTTTAAAAAGATGATTTAATGTTTAATTTTTTAGTTTTTTTGATGTGACAGAGCAAAAAACACTGAATACCAGTGTTTTTTAAATATTTGGGATATAAAACAATAATGGATTAGTTAGCTGTCATGTTGGTTCTAAGAAAAATTATTTTATATCCCTAAATTGAATCGGATAAATGTTTACAATGCCAAC
>CETH01122663.1_pt1 | contig 12615 bp, 10 predicted proteins | sample 361461 | NCBI WGS metagenome assembly CETH01 (sample SAMEA2622695, study PRJEB7988) | marine metagenome | isolation source: saline water (ENVO:00002010), including
GGTCACCAGCAGCAGCTGCGCCTCCGATACCACCCGTATTTTGATGAAAGATCTGCTGGTTCCCTAATCCTGTTACTGATCCGTACGCAACCGTCACCATGCCAGCATTATCAAAGCCACCAATCTCATCACCAGGAGACCCCACAGCTAAATCATCGAAACCATCACCATTAAAATCAGCAGCCGTTAACGCAGCACCAAACTCATCACCAGACTCAGGAACACCAGGCCAGCCATCCTCCCCCTGATAGATTGTTTCGTTAACTCCTATTCCTCCATTGCCGCCGAAGATTGTGTGAATCAGCCCAGCGTCAGAAACTGAACCTATGTTTTCGCCTGATACCCCTACCGTAAAATCTATAGCATTATCGCCGTTGAAATCGGCCGCAACAGTAGCGGTGCCAAAGTCATCCCTTGACTCTGTTCCGATCCATCCCGCTGGTAATAAATTATCGTAATCCTGATGCACCCTGTTATCAGGTAGAGAGAAGTTAGGCACGAAGTAAAGAGTCGAGAGTATTTGCTCACTTTTATCTCTTCCTTCAGAAGACAGGCCACTGTTTACAAGAGACATAAATGAATCGCCCTTGGTGACCTTTGTTCCGCTCGTTCCGTAGATAGTTATATCAGCATGGTCGGTTCTACCGTATGGATCAACGTCGCCGCTTATAGAAAGTGCAGTGACATGACCGATTGAACCAAGTGAATCTGCCACCCAACGCCCTAATTCTTCACCTGAGTATGATCTAGACCAAGTCCCATATGGGTTTCCTGTATTGTCAAATGCGTCAGGTTGTGCTTGTAGGTATGAGATATTTGCGCATGGGAAATTGGCAGAAGTGCAGAAAACATACGATCCAGCTGCCGTGGCCCCTCCGTTGGAGGAACTGTAATAAGCGATGATTGGAGATTGATTTACGAGAAGCACGTTTTGCGATGTCACATCTACTGCTGCTTGCCAGTTAGGAGCATACGCTCCTGACTCATTAGAATAACCCGTGTAATGTTGGTCATTTACTGTCGAATAAACATCCCAAGGCACTGTCCAGTTAGCATTCCCGCGCCTGCTTAGAACTCTTTGATAGGCGTATGTTCTCCCGGCGATAGCTTGAGTTTCCAGAGCTGCATCTGGCCAGCTTGCTGGTACTTCAGCTAAGCCATAAAGGTACTTATCCATGGGTAAATTTTCAAGAAGTACGTATATCCCTCCTCCAGCGAAAGTTCGCTTGCGGACGGTAAGAGATCCCCATTGGTAACTATTGCCAGAAGTGCTTATATTCGTAAACTGTGAAATTACGTCAGTCTGGATCGGCTCATTTTCACTGAGGTCAATGTAAATGGGCTCAACTTCGCATTTATTTACAGGTGTTTCACCGGAATCATCGATACAAATATCAACACCTTGCGTGTTCGTGATTGTAAATTCATTTTGACCGTATCCGAAAGTCAATTCTGTTTCCTCAGTTAAGGATGCGAATGTTTCATCGTTTCCATTCTTAATATCAATTGGTCCTGAAGTCGTGAAGGTCGCTCCCAACCCGCTAAAGAGGTGAACACGGATATCGTCTGGGACATTTTCATCCTGAGTTAGTGTTGTGTTTGGATAGTAAAATTCAAGAATTTCTGCTGACGTTTGTCCTCCTCCGCCTTGATTAAGGGGGAGGGCTCTTCCGTAGGCTCCATACTGGCTCATGCCTACTCCGTGTCCCCATCCTCCACCTTCAATCGTAATGGTATTAGTTCCATCAGCTAAAGCTAAAGAACCGGCACAAAGAAGTGCGCATATGAATGATGCCAATAGTAGGAAAGATGAAAATTTCATTGATTTCAGCTCAGAAAATTCTGTCCTTATTTAATCTCTCCGTTAATCATATTCTTAATGTTGGTCTCAAATGTGTCATGGACTGAGATAATGTCGGATGAGGTCCAAACCAAGGTTAGAGCAGGGATCAAGAAAATGATCAAAGGCAAAAGTGAGGCACAATTATCGGACTCGGTGGATGTTTTGATCTTAACTACAGCTCATGATGCAGAGGACGGACGATTGATTCGGCATCAAAATTCTTTTGGCCGGGCTGGCATCTCCGCTGTAATTGTGTCTCTTCAGTTTGAATCTAGACTTTCCCGCTTTGTGAAAGGAACTATAAGATCCCTCAGGGTTATCAAACAGATCAAACCACGTTGTATTCTGCTCCCAGACCCTGAATTGCACCTTTTCTTGTCTCCTTTGATTTACAAGAAATATCGCGTGATCGCCGATGTTCACGAAGACTATTCTTCTGTTTCATTTGATAGGTATTGGTTGAAGGGTTTCGCAGCTAAAGTCGTCAGAATCGGCCTCAAAGTGTTGCCAAAAGTCAGGTCATCATTTTCACATATAGAAATTGTTGCAAATCCCAATTATGGATCCCGAGGATGCATTTTGGTAGAGAATATTCCTCATCGTGATGATCTGCCTAGTAGGTCTGATAGTCCTGACTTGAGGGCAGTTTACGTCGGAGATATTAGGGAGAGTCGAGGAATTGAAAGAATGCTTCAGCTCACTACAGAGATACCTGAGCTCCACCTTGATTTGATTGGACCATGCTCTTTCCCTGAGAGGTTGCAAGTAAGAATTAAAGAATTGGATTTGCGAGAGAGAGTAATCTGGCATGGTAGAAAATCTTATGGTGACTCTTGGACGCTAGCCTCAAAATCAACGATTGGTTTGTGCTTACTTGACGATACGCCGGCGTTTCGAGACGCGATTCCGTCAAAAATTTGGGAATACTGGTGTTTGGGTTTACCCGTTCTGGTTACAAATCTTAGGTCGATGGCCGCTTTGGTCAATAAAGTGCAAGGAGGGATGGTGTTGAATTCCGAAGATGACACGAATCGAATAGTTTCATGGTTACGTGATAGTTCGATGTTAGATGAACAGGGGAAGCGCGGATACAGGGCATTTAGTCAAAGTAGTGAGCAGAATGCAAATAGGCTTGTCTCCGCTTATCACAAAGCGCTTCGCTCATAGACTCAGTTACAGTTATTGGGTTAGTGGGCATCTTTTTTAGAAGATTCAATTAGAATCTTCAAACATGGAGAAAATAAGCAGAATGGACGGAACGGGGCTTTGAAAGCTAGTTATGTGAGAAAAGCTACAAGATCTGGTATTCCGCCACTTCGAGACTACTTAGCAGAGACTTATCGGTTTCGGACGTTTGCAATGTACTGGTCTAAAGGAGAGCTTAAATCAAGGAATTTTGATACGACTCTGGGGAGGTTTTGGCATTACCTCAATCCGTTCTTATTTGGGCTTATCTATTTTGTCTTTGTCGGAATTCTTACAGGTGGTGGATTAAACAGCACAACTCGTCTTGCCTTCATGGTTTTCAACCTTTATGTTTGGACGTTGCTTAGCTCTGTTGTCGTTACGTCAGTCAGTTCAGTGCGAAATGGGGGTGGGGGAGTTCTGACTAATTCTGCAATACCAAAGGTTGTCGTTCCTCTTGCTTCAACATTTTCGGCGACTAATCTTTTTCTTCGTTCTCTCGTTGCTTATATTCCATTGCATTTGATTGCAGACAGAGGATTGCACATTGAATTCCTCTGGATCCCGTTGATGCTTTTTCTAACTTGTCTTTTTGCATTTGGAATAGCATTGATTTTCGCCACGCTTAATATATACCTTCGCGATATTTCGCGTTTCCTTCCACATTTCTTGAGGCTTTGGTTGTATCTGTCACCAGCGATTTGGGAATTTGATCGGGTGTTGGATAGTGGTGTGGTAAATACATTGGCCAGAATAAATCCGACCTATTCGGCCTTCTCTGCTTGGACGATAATCCTAGATGGCTCATCGGTCATTGGAGGGCCGGCGCTCAGTCGGCAGGTATTGATCTTTTCAGCGTGGGCGATTTCCACTGCTGTTGTGGGGTTCCTCGTCTTTATTTCAAGGGAGGATGAGTTTGCGATCCGAAATTGATAATGCCATTGAGATTCAAAATCTTTCGGTAGCGTATTCTGCTGTGGTTAGCAAAAAGGTCTCTCAGAATGCTGGAGGATTCCGTAGATCAACCAAGCTTCAGAAAATTAGTGCCCTATCGGATGTTTCTGTTAATTTTCCTGCCGGTAAAGTCACCGGTTTAATAGGCGGTAATGGCGCTGGCAAGTCGACTTTGCTGAAAACTATTGTTGGGGTTTTGAAACCCTCAGCAGGTCAGGTGCGTCTTTGGGGTAGACCTCATTTGTTAACTCCAGGAATGGGGTTTAATAGAGTTCTCTCGGGGCGAGAAAATGTAATACTGGGTGGGCTCGCTTCAGGTATGACGCTCGAAGAGGTTCGTTCTAAACAGGAAGAGATTATTGAGTTTGCGGATATCGGTGATTTCATTGACCTGCCAACAACTACATATAGCTCAGGTATGTTTGGTCGGCTGGCTTTTGCTGTCGCCACGCATGTAAACCCTGAAATCCTTTTGGTAGATGAAGCGCTTTCGGCTGGTGATACTGCATTTAGGAAAAAGGCAGTGGAACGAATTCGTGGTTTAGTTTCCTCTACCAAGACGATAATTGTTGTTTCTCATTCGTCTGCTTTGGTTTCTGAAATGGCAACCGATGCTGTTTGGCTACACAGAGGAAAAGTCAGGATGCAAGGTGAAGTGGGTACAGTCTCCGATGCTTACAAGGCCTTCTTGGAAGAGTCAAGTGAAACAGCTCAACTTCAAAGCAATAAAGAAGAGTGATGGTTACCTTGAGGGCACATAACTGGCCTTTGACAAGGCTCTGATATGTCAGAAAGACCCAAACCTCACCTTGTCTACATTGCTTTCTTTTTCCCACCTTCCAGAGCTTCGGGAGTTTATCGTGCACTCGCAACTGCCAACGTTTTTCGCTCAAAGGGTTGGGAAGTTACCGTAATAACGAGCAATGAAGAATTCTACGTCAACGAAATAGGTACCTATGATGCCAGTTTATTGAAAAGCATTGATAAAGGAATTTCTGTGATCAGAGTACCATTTAGTTTCGGGTCAAACGCCGGTGAAAGAAGTGATAGTCGGTTAAAAAGCGTTTTCCTTCGCATCCAGCGCAAGATTAAAGTAATTTTTGCTAACGTATCCGGACGTTTTCTTTCGCCTGTGAAAGCAGATAATTATTACGAATGGGTTAATCCTGCTGTGTCGGCTCTTCTTGAGGTTAATGAAAATAAGCGGGTCTCTCACATTCTTGCAACTGGAAACCCGTTCTCAAGTTTTGAAGTCGCTTATCGATGTCATAAGGCAATTGATGTACCCTTCTCTATTGACTATCGCGACCCATGGACTCTAAACGTTTATTCTGGAGAGAAGTTGCCAGTAGATAAAAGGGTCGATGCATTAGAAAAACGTATCGTTGAATCAGCATCAAATATCTTCCACGTTAACGAAGCCATGTCTGAAAAGAATAGAACTATGTTTCCCAAAACGGTTTCTAATCAATTCGTCGTTCCTAACGGTTTTGATTTAGATAGCATCGCTTCGCGCAGGCGAAATACCGATGATGGGGCTATCGTGTTCGGTATTCTTGGCACTTTGAATCCGCACTGGCCTATTAAGGAGGTACTCCAAGCATGGAATAACATAGCGGTGGACCTTCCGCAGGGGAGTTGCATAAAATTGGGTGGTTATCTAGGTTATTTCGCTCATAGTGAAAAGCCCTTAAGTAAGTTGCTACCAGGAGATAGCTCTAATTTCGAATATGTTGGTCCCATTGAAAAAGGAAATATTAAAGCCTTTTACGAATCACTTGATGCAATTATTATCCCTGCTTCAGGAGGTCCGATGGTGACTACCGGAAAAGTTTATGAGGTAGCTGCGCAACCGCATCCTATTTTGTGCATTCAGGGTGAAGGTGGTGGTGCGAGAATGGCGTTAGCAGGACGGCCTCATGTGCACTCATGTGAAGCAGTAGTTGAATCTATTGAGAATGCGATGCGTAATACTATTAATAGTCACTTTGATATGACACAAAACGATCTTCTCGAGATGCAGAAATTTGCTGCTTCTTTTGAGAGGCAACTCTCTTTGGAGAAACTTTTCAACCATGTTCAGGCTTCGACTTAACATGGTGATCCTGATGATTGATGAAGTGGATCTCTTAAAATTCGCAGAAAGTAAGTTAACTTCAGCATGAATATAAATATCGTTACACCGTGGTATCCGGAACCCGCGTTGGGAAGGCCCTACAGTGGCATTTTCGTGCAGAGACAAGTTGAAGCGTTACGTAAATCAGGTAGCAGTGTTTCAGTTGAGGTCCCAAGTTTGAATACAGTGCCTGTTAAGCAAATCCCCGCGAGTCTTATTGCTGAGTTTGAAAGACAAGCAATGGAGTCTCCTAAGTCGCTATTTGTGCAGAGAGATGACTTTGTGAAAATCCCTGCGATTGTCCTAGAGAGACCAACAATGAAGCACCGAGCTTTAGCAATAGAACGATCCCTTCGCGTTAAACGAAGCGTCATTAGCTCAAACTATGACATCGAACATGTACATGTTGCTCTTCCATCTGCGCGTGCCGTGCTCAATATGACATCAAACCCCGTCTTTATTACTGAGCACTCTTCTCAAGCCGCAAGGGATTGCAGCATTCCAGAAGTAGCAGAAGTTTATAAAGAGTCAATTCTAAAGGCGGAAGCTTTTATATGCGTTTCGGAGTTTCTTCAAAAACAAATTTCAGAGAGTTTGTCAATCAAAGTTGCCTCCAATTGGAAGATTGTTCCGAATATTGTTGATGTAAACACGTTTAAGTTTGCTGAACGTGGCACTCCAACTGGACACGCATGGATTTACGTTGGGGCTTTATACGAGAGTAAAGGCGTTGAGAAATTATTAAAGTCCTTTTACCACTTCAACAAGAATCACTCAGACAGCAATCTAACGTTGGTAGGTAACGGTCCGCTTAAAAGTTGGATTAAGCGGTATCTGAAAGCCAAGAATTTGAGTGACTCCGTTCGGATACTTAAACCAACAAATAGCGCAAAAATCTCAGAGTACTTACGTAATGCAGATTTGATGGTGCACTTAAGCCCCTATGAAACATTTGGGTTAGTTTCCCTTGAAGCCATTGCGTCTGGTTTGCCAGTCGTGTCACTTAAAAATGGTGGAGCTCAAGAAACTTGGGGTGACTTCCAGGGGATTTGTGGAGTTCAGCTGGAAAATGACTTATCACCTCAGGAAATCTCGGTATTAATACAAGATTGGTTGAGGTACAGGCCAGAGTTAGACTTACATCAGGCATCGCAAATTATTGATGGAAGGTTTTCACCAAGTTCAATTTCCAATCAACTACTTCAGATGTATACGGAAGCAATATTATGAGACTCATAGTTATATCCCAACGGGACCGAGTTGGTGAGTTGAAACATCTTTTAGCGATGATGGGAAAAGATAGTAACAGAATCGTAATTATCTGTCCTAGTAGAAGACTGCTAGCTAAATGTGACTTAAGGGATACTGAGATTCTTGAGTATCTAACTAATCACCAATTTAATAGGATGCAATTAAAGAATTTTAGCAAAGAGTTGAGATTGCGTTTTGTACGTGTGCTCCGCAACGGTTCTTCTTTGGGTCTCATGACTGAGAAGGCAATTAAATTTATGATTTCTTTGATCAGAGGGGATCTCAAGACAGTTTCCCAGCAAAAGAGCAACACAATGTTGACTACAAGTAACTGTGACTGGACACCTCCATACCATCACGAACTCGCCTTAACGTTGGAAAAAGCTCTCAATAAAGGCGAAGTAGATTTGATTGAGTTCTTTGACGTAGCAGACCTTGAGGTAATTTCAACACTCGGAAAAGAATCATCTATCCCAATCAGCTTGAGGTAAGAGCGAAGAACAACCTAAGGGGCGTCGGGGAATCTCTCTCGTATCTTGATGGCAAGTTCATCTTCGAACTCTGGGGGGAAAACACTGTAAGGACGTTTTCGTTCTCTCGGAACTTGTTCAAAGGATTCAATGTCATTGTTTATAGCCATATCCATTGTAGTTTTGAACATGGCAAGTTGAGCTTGGTAGAGTCTTACAGAAACATCAACAATCGTATCGTCTGGGTATTCGGGCAGATCTACTCGCTCAATTATTCGACCTGCGTCAACCTTAGAGTCAATAAAATGGCTCGTCACCCCGAGTGGAATATTGTCATAAATGCACCATTGTGGCGTATCGAGTCCGCGAGCTTCGGGAATTAACCCTGGATGGAAATTTACAATTCCTTTTGCAAAAGGTTGGATAACGGAACTCTTGAGTATTCGAGCTCCTGAAATCAAACCCACACTAGGACTTAAGGATTCTAAAACCTTTGGAAGTTCTGAATCACCGTGGTCCATAACAAGATAATCAATACCCAAACTTGAACATATCTCTTGAGGATGTAATAAACCTATTGTCCTCAAAGAACTTCTTATCCGTTTCTTAGGCAGTCCTAGATCTTTAAAGTCTGCTGCTACGACAAGAGAAACCTCGTACCCATAGTGATTGCAATAGAACAAGAAATCCTGGGTCTTCTGATGGGGGAAATTATAAGAGAACAAGATCATGTCTTAAATATCTTTCAGTAGTTGGCTAATGTTTTGGGCAGCGTCACCGTTACCAAATGGAGTTCCACGATTCGTATCAGGGGCTTCCCTTTGTATACTTTCGGCTATCTTGGAAGGCTCTACCAGTCTATTCCATTCACCGGAAAGAGTCTCTGGCCATTCTGTTTCTGTACGTACCGTTGTGCATGGGGTCCCCAAATGAAAAGCTTCTTTCTGCAATCCACCGGAATCAGTTACTATGTGATCTGAACTGAGGGCTGCTGTTATCAACTCTCGATAGCTCAAAGGGTCAACTGGATTTAGATTCCCCTTAGCTAACGTGATACCGAACTCTTCACACTTTTTGACTAGTCGAGGGTGCGAGGGAATAAAGGTAGGTACTCTGAGGTTTTGTAGAGAAGATACGATTTCCTGCAAGCGATCTTTGTAATCAGTATTTTCCTGTCTATGTATGGTCGCAAGGATATATTTCTCTGAGGGGTCGATGGACAAAGGGAGGTCGTCTCCCTCTTTTTCTATTGAATTTTTTACCAAATTGAGAATATCAATCATGACATCTCCCACAAGATGCGATTTTGACCCAAGGTTCTCTTCCCAAAGAAACTCCATAGCTGCATGTGTGGGAGCAAGGAGTAAGTCTGAACAATGGTCAGTTAGGATTCGGTTATGTTCTTCCGGCATTTCTTTATTGTTTGAGCGCAACCCTGCTTCAATGTGAGCTAGCCGAAAAGGAAGTTTTGAACACGCAATAGCGCAAGCAAGTGTAGAGTTTGTATCTCCGTAAGCAAGCACCCAGTCTGGGTTGAGATCAATCAAACTTTCTTCCAAGCCGATCATGATACGTGCTGTTTGTATGGCGTGGGAATGGGACCCTATGCCAAGGTTGATGTCAGGTTCGGGAATTCCGAATTCTTGAAAAAAAACATCAGATAATTTTGCATCATAATGTTGTCCGGTATGGATTATTTGGTGTTCAAAACCATTCGCGATTAGGGATTTGTGTACTGGTGCTAACTTTACGAATTGTGGTCTTGCACCAACTACGCTAACAACGGTTACCATGTCCTTCCATCTCCGAGGCGCTTGAGTGGAGTAGGGGAAACTTTCTCGGAGTCAATAATATTCCTACCATCGACTATCAGTTTAGCTCCAGGGAAAGATTCATAACTCAGGTCAGAGTATTGATGATGGTCTGCTTGGATGATCGCAATATCACAGGACTCATAGGTTTCGTGGGGGACTAGGCCCAAAGATCGAATTTCAGATTCGGAATATAGGGGATCATGGACTTTGGCTTTGCCACCTCGGTTAGTTATCTCGTCAACAAGCGGGAATGCACCGGAGAATGCAGTTTCCTTTACTCCGCCTCTGTAGGAGACACCAAAGATAGCAACGGTTAGCCCTTTTAAAGAACCTATATAATTTTCGGCTAGATCTATGACTCTCTGCGGCATGGACTCGTTTATTTGTGTCGATAGTTTCGGGATCTTGCTTGAAGTATCGGTATGCATATAGAACTTTGGATATACAGGTATGCAATGTCCTCCGACTGCGACTCCCGGGAGGTGAATGTGACTAAAAGGTTGACTATTTGAAGCTTCGATTACAGAAAATACATCTAAACCTAAATCTTGGGCATGTAGTGCGAACTCATTCGCTAATGCGATGTTGACATTTCTGTATGTTGTCTCGGCTAGTTTTGCCATTTCAGCTGCCTCGCTGCTGCCAAGGTTCCACACTCCGTTTGCTCTCTCGAGGTCAGGACGATCATCAAAATCGAGTATTCTTTCGTAGAATTCAACAGCTAAATCACTGGATTTCTCGTCTGTTCCCCCAACCAATTTCGGATACTTTCTCAGGTCAGCGAATATGCGACCACTGAACACCCGCTCAGGGCTATGACAAAGGAAGAAGTCCTCCCCACATGTGAGATTCGAGATCTTTTCAAGTTCAGGTTTGAAACGATTTCTGGTGGTTCCTATCGGTAGGGTTGTCTCGTAACTTATAAGTGTCCCGGGTTGAAGACCTTTTGCAATTTCCGCTGTGGCAGAATCAATCATAGAAAAGTCGGGTATGCCGTCATTATCAACTATTACAGGAACGACAACAATAATCTCTTTGGATTTGGATACTGCCTCAACTGTGTTTGTGGTCGCAGTCAGTAGATTTTCGCTAATGGCGTGATCGAGTTTTTCTTGGAGGTCTGTTTCTCCTGGGAAAGGTTCTATACCGTTGTTGACAAGATTGACAACGTCTTGATTTATGTCAGCTCCGACGACGTGCTGCCCTTTTGAAGTTATTTGAAGTGCTAATGGAAGCCCTATCTTCCCGAGTGCAATTACCGCCGTTGTCATAAGAGGCTAACGTTTTCATTTTTGCCGGACTTGGATGACTTTAGGGCTGCTTCAGCGACAATAACAGCGTCTAACCCATCACTCATTGGTACTATTTCGCCATCTTCGCCGAGAATCGTTTTGACGAATCCCTCGAATTCTGTTCGTAGAGGTTCGGGTTTGTCTATTGCGTAGCGAATCACATCACCTTCTGACATTCCCCGAAACTGAGATATACCCTCCCATGGTTGACTTGATTCGCCGTTTTTGAAGAAAGTTAGGTCTGCGAGCAAAGTATCTGCTGATAGGCAACCAAATTCACCAGTTACTGAGACGAGTCTCTCTTTCACAGGTGATAACCAGTTGACAAGATGGTTTGTGAGAATGTGATTGTTTAATTTGCCGGTGATAATGACGAGGTCTTCGTTTTCTCTACCTGTCTTGAACGATGAATGGGCAAAGACCTGATTGTATGGTGCCCCACCTACCCAAGATGTTAGGTCAAGGTCATGTGTGGCTAGATCCTTGATGACTCCTACGTCTTTAATTCGGTTGGGGAATGGACCTGCTCTACGTGTCGCAATCTGGTAAATATTTCCAATTTGTCCATCTGCTACTCTTCTTCTTAACTCTCGTATTGCTGGGTTAAAGCGTTCAATATGGCCCACGGCACCTACTAAGCCTGCACCGGAGAATGCTTCTGCCACATTTCTTGCAGAGGTTGTGCTGGCAGCCAAAGGTTTCTCAACCAGTGTGTGAATTCCAGCGTCGCATAGTTGCATGGCGACCTGTTCATGCTCGCTTGTCGGACATGCAACCACAGCAAGGTCTATTCCTATCTCTATCAATTCTGGAACTGATTCAACAAGAAGAGAGTGGTCGATGTTACCGGCTGGGTCGCCAATAGGGTCTGCTATTCCAACTAATGTCACCTGATCGGTTGAAGACATTACCCGTGCATGGTTTCTTCCCATCATTCCAAGCCCGATTAGCCCGGCTCTCAATGCCATTTGTTCATTACCTCAACAATCCTATTTAATTCTTCCGACGTGAGAAGAGGGTGAACGGGAATCGATAATGCTCGCTTAGCAGCTGCTTTGGTATTAGGAAGGTCAATCTGTTTGCCGAAAGAAGGGAGCTCATGAACAGGTATTGGGTAATACACTCCATTACCGATCTCTGCTTCGTTCAGGTACTCTGAGAGGTCTTCTCTCCTATCCGTTGTAATGGTGTATTGATGATAAACATGCTCTGCGTCACTGCTTGCTGTTGGGACAGTAACTGTTGACAAGTTCTCACTAAGGAACTTGGCGTTTTTCTGCCTTTTGGTGGTCCGCTCGCGCAATTTTTTAAGTTGCACACGCCCGATAGCTGCATGGATATCCGTCATACGATTATTAAACCCAATCACTTCATTTTGGTATCTGATCTCCATGCCTTGATTCCTCAGCAACTTAGCTTTTCTTGCTATCTCATCATCTGAGGTAACGATCATACCGCCTTCTCCGCTAGTCATGTTTTTTGTTGGGTAGAACGAGAATGCTGCTGTACCGAAGGTTCCAACGGGTTGAGACTTGTAAGTAGCTAAGTGGGCTTGAGCAGCATCTTCAAGCAATGTTAGGCCTTTGCGCGAACATATTTCGGTAAGAGGGTCCATGTTTGATGGGTGACCGTATAGGTGTACAGGCATTATGGCAGAAGTATTTTCAGTAATGGCTGCTTCTGCCGCTTT
>CETH01443693.1_pt1 | contig 12602 bp, 10 predicted proteins | sample 361461 | NCBI WGS metagenome assembly CETH01 (sample SAMEA2622695, study PRJEB7988) | marine metagenome | isolation source: saline water (ENVO:00002010), including
CTCGAAGGAAACTTCGTGCCGGTTCGAGTCCGGCCCCGGGCACCATTTTAAGAATACTTATGCAAGGGTTTTTGGTAGACTGGCATTCCAATAATTATGAACACTTCAATTCAAGATAAAATGCAAGAAAGTCAGTTCTCAGAGGATCGAATTGATTTAATTAAGATTTTCACCGTGCTTTGGGAAGCAAAATTATTCATTCTTTCTTTAAGTAGTGTCTTTGCTATCTCTTCAATCCTTTACGCACTAAGTCTCAATAATTACTATGTTTCAAGCTCAGTACTTGTTTCTGCTGACTCTCAAAATACAAGCGCCTTATCTCAATATTCTGGTTTAGCTTCTCTTGCCGGAATAGGCATCCAGAGTCCAGGTAATACTGAAACAGAAATAATGGAGATAATTAAGTCTAGAAAATTTGTAAAGCATCTGATTTCTTATGAAGGTGTCCTCCAAGCAATAATGGCACCAGAAAGTTATAATAGGAAGTCGAAAACTCTTAATTTCAATACAGATATTTATGACCCTGAGACTAACGAATGGAAACGAGAGCCCAGGGTTGATCGACCTAGCAAACCTTCATATCTTGAAGTTCATAAGCTATATACAAAACGTATCCTATCAATATCAAAAGATAAAAAAACCAGCGTTATAAATATTAGTATTGAGCATATCTCACCTGTCTTTGCCAAAGACTTTTTAACTCTTATTATTAAAGAAGCAAATGCAACTATGAGGCAAAAGGATATTGAGACTTCAACGAAGGCACTAGTCTACTTGAAAGAAGAACTCTCAAAAACCTCGTTAATTGAGATTAAGGATTCTATTAATCAGTTAATCAAATCACAGCTTGAAACGGAAATGATGGCTAAGATTAACGATGAATATAGTCTGGCAGTTTTAGAACCCCCTTTTATACCGCATGAGAAATCAAAACCCGGCAGGTCTATGATAGTTATTATGATTACCGTGCTAGGAGGTTTACTAAGTTGTTCAATTGTTTTATTACGCAATTTTTTTACGATTCCAAAAAACTAATTTGGATTTTTTGACTTATGGTTATTTTCTCCGTACTTAAGTAAATTTTCTTATGAAATTTTTACGTAGATTAAGACAACCACTTTATATAATTGACTGATAACTAGTAATTGAAAGATTTTTAAGAAATTTAATGAATAACAATAAAGATCAAGAATTTAAAGTAGTAATTATGGCAGGAGGTCAAGGTTCAAGGTTGTGGCCTTTATCTAGAGCATCTCATCCAAAACAGTTCCTGTCTTTACAAGGCCAAGGCACAATGTTGCAAAGAACTGTTCAACGCTTATCTGGTCTTGATGTTGACTCAGTAGTAACAATTTGCAATGAAGATCATAGATTCTTCGTGGCGGAGCAACTCAAACAAATAGATAGTCTTGGACCTATAATTTTAGAACCTCAAGGAAGGAATACTGCACCAGCTATAGCAATAGCAGCTTTATTGTCAGACCCTTCAGACTTATTACTTGTTTTGCCAGCTGACCACGCTATTAAGGATGAATCTAAGTTTCTTCATTCTATTCAAACTGCCTTAGAGTTTGCAAAAGAAGGAAAACTCGTTACCTTCGGAATAGTACCTAACAAAGCTAGCTCAGCTTATGGATATATTAAAAAAGGGAAAAAGGTGGGTGCAGGATTTGAAGTGGATAGTTTCGTAGAGAAACCTTCAACTGATAAAGCAGAGGAATATATCTCCTCGGAAGATTATTTATGGAATAGCGGTATGTTTGTTTTTACTGCAGCTACTTATCTTAGTGAATTAAAAACTTTTAGACCTGATATATTTCAATCGTGCAAAAAAGCGATGAAGAATTCAGAAAGTGGGTCTGAATTTATAAGAATTGATGCAGAAGCATTTATTAATTGCCCTAGTGAGTCCATAGATTATGCGGTTATGGAGGAGACTAGTGATTCAATTGTTATACCAGTAGATATTGGGTGGAATGATCTAGGTTCTTGGTCTGCACTATGGGAAGTAAGCGAAAAAGACTCTAATGGAAATGTAATCAAAGGTGACACTAAAACAAAGAGAGTTACAAATTCTATAATTAAAAGTGATAATCAGTTGGTTGCAGCAATAGGGGTTGAAGACCTAGTAATAGTTTCAACTAAGGATGCATTATTGGTCTCTAGCAAGAATGAAACAGATGAAATAAAAGAAATTATTGAAGATTTAAAAGATGATTCTAGGCAAGAATGGGAATTTAATCGAGAAGTACATCGACCTTGGGGTAAATATGATTCTGTTGATATTGGCAAACAGCATCAAGTTAAGAGAATAACTGTAAACCCTGGAGCTAAACTAAGCGTCCAAAAACACCATCATCGTTCAGAGCATTGGATAGTTGTTTCTGGCAAAGCTAAAGTTACCAACGGGGAAAAAACTTTTATTCTGTCTCAAGACGAATCTACTTATATTCCTTTAGGTGCCATCCACTCACTAGAGAATCCTGCAGATGAGAAGTTAGAGATTATTGAAGTTCAAACAGGCTCATACTTAGGAGAGGATGATATTGTCAGATACGATGATATTTATGGAAGAGTTGAAGGCTGATTCTAAATAATTAGTTAAATAGATAGATTTAAAAAATGAAAAAGAAAGCATTAATTACAGGAATAACTGGACAAGATGGTTCATATTTAGCAGATTTTCTCTTAAAAAGAGGCTATGAAGTCCATGGCATTAAGCGTCGTGCTTCTTCTTTTAATACGCAAAGGGTAGATCACATTTATCAAGATCCTCATGTTGAGAGCCAAGATTTTGTTCTACATTATGGAGATCTTTCTGATTCTTCAAACTTAACCCGAATTCTTTCAGAAATTAAACCAGATGAAGTGTATAACCTTGGTGCGCAATCACATGTTGCAGTAAGCTTTGAATCCCCAGAATATACAGCAGAAGTTGATGCCTTGGGGGCATTGCGCTTACTTGAAGCAATTAGATTTTTAAAACTAGAGAAAGAAACTAGATTTTATCAAGCTTCTACCTCAGAATTATATGGACTTGTACAAGAAACACCTCAAAAGGAAACTACGCCATTTTATCCTCGATCTCCATACGGCGTAGCAAAACTATACGCTTATTGGATAACTGTAAATTACAGAGAAGCTTACGGTATGTTTGCTTGCAATGGAATTTTATTTAATCATGAATCTCCGAGGAGAGGAGAAACTTTTGTTACAAGAAAAATTACTAGAGGGTTAACTAATATTGCCCAAGGCCTTGAAGAATGTATTTATTTAGGTAATTTGAATGCATTACGAGATTGGGGTCATGCAAAAGATTATGTGAGAATGCAATGGATGATGTTACAGCAAGATACGCCCAGAGATTATGTCATTGCTACAGGACTGCAATATTCAGTTCGTCAATTTGTTGAGCTATCTGCAAAAGAATTGGGTATTGATTTAGAGTTCAAGGGTGAAGGCCCTAATGAAGAAGCAATAGTTAGAAATATTGAAGGAGATAGAGCTCCACATATAAAAGAAGGTGATGTTATTGTAAAAGTAGATTCAAGGTATTTCAGACCCGCCGAAGTAGAGACTTTGCTGGGAGACCCTTCAAAGGCTGCTAAAGAGTTAGGATGGTTACCTGAAATCTCACTTCAAGAATTATGTTCAGAAATGATGGCTGAAGATTTAGAAATTGCCAAAAGAAAGAAATTATTAAGCGATCATGGCTATTCAACCTCTTCAGCTAAAGATGACTTAGACTCTTAAGTTATTTTATTTAGATTAGATTAGATTGCTCTCAATTTATTCTTCAAACATGGAAAACAAACTAAAAATTAATGAACCTATTCTTGTATTTATACTCAGCATATTAGTTTATGGGTTTTATGGAGTTGCTACTGCTAAATTTTCTAATTTTTCCATTGATCTAGGTAGCTTTTTCTTTTTCTCTTTACCTGTAATTCTACATGTAGCTTATATCTGGTTCCTGAGAGACTATAATATGAGGCCCTTAACTTTTAGTTACTCAAAATTTAAAAAGAATAATTTGTTTATCTCAATATTTCTGTTATTTCTCGCATTCCTTTTCACCTACCTAATAGATATTTCTTTGACAGGAGATTCTCTTTATTTTTCAAACTATGGATTTATCCATTCGATTTCTATCTTGCCACAGGTGAAAGCAATAATGCCTTCAATTTCTAATTTAGAGGCTTCTTTAGTTTTAAGACTTTTATCTCTTGTTATTTTGTTAGGGTTTTGTTTTCTAACTTATTTATTTATAAGGCTACAAAAAATAAATTATTACCTTTTGGGTCTCTTTTCTTTAATTGTTTTGGTCTTATTACGTACTGCATTGTCTTACGTTGGGGGTAATCCAGTTATTCACTCACCATTAAGTGGATCTTATTTAATGCTTTTTGGAACTTTTTTTGGAATAAATGATTTAACTTTGCAATCGGCCCATTTATTTGCCTATTTATTGTTTGCTTATTTTATTTTCTCAAGAATAAATGTGATTATAAATAATTCTCTTCAATCTTTATTAATCACCTCTGCTATTTTTTCTTTACCAGCTTCATTTTTACTTGGAACAGCAGTAGAACCTGCTTTATGGACAGTTATTTGTTATTCCATTGTTTTAGTTTCTTTGTCGGATGATGAATTCGATCAATATAGGCTACTGGTTTACGTAGTTATCTTTTTCTCCTTCTTTAGAGTGGCTGCTATATTTTCTTTATTTCCTATTATTATACATTTTCTTCTGAATAAAGATTTAACCGGAAGTCTTAAGGATAAATTAAATTTATTATTCTCTACATTTTTTCCTGCTTTTATTTTCTCCCCGTTTTTCTTATTTGCCTTTTTAGAAGGTAGTGCGGCTACCACAAACTCAGACTATTCATTATTTAGATTATTTGAAATAGTTACTAGTGGTAAAATGTGGTTTCTTTACGCTGACGTCATTTCTCCTATTTTTTTGGTTACAGCCTTAGTTTTGCTCGCCTTAAACATTAGATCGTCATTTACTCTTATTAACCTCTCTTTCTTCTGTATTTTGTCTTATGTTTTTTTCTCAATTGATGAAAATTTATGGACCTTTACAAAATATCGACTTGAGGCATTTATGCCTCTTTTTATTTCACAGGCAGTTTTTACCCTAAGAAATCTGAAATCCATTGCCTACAAAAAATTTATCGCCGTTCTAGGAGCTTTATTTTTATGTCTAAATTTAAGTAATTTATATTTTTTCTCTGACAGCTGTCTTTTGAAATCTGCCTCTTTAAGGTATGACACTCTTAGGTATGAAACTCAGCGTGGATGTAACCTCTTATCCAATGTCCCTTTTAATTTTTCGGAGCCACTTAATTATATTAATAAAAGGGAAGCTTTAGGAGCTACATTCATACCTGGAGTTTATTATGGAGCGTTTATACACATAGTAAATGAAACAACGTTATCTGATTTTCTAATTGCTAAGAAAATTTGGGATGATCATGAAGATTTTATAGCTAAGCATAATAACGGTGAAAGCTTTTCAGCTGATGTTGAATATATACAATCAGATAAGAGAATTGAGTATGTTTTGCTTGGATTCACAAGAAATCTACCATCGATAAAGTCTAGTTTAATTTCAGAAGGCTGGAATGAGGTATACTCTTCAGTCAAAGGAAACAGCCTTGATGTTTTTATACTACAAAGACCTCAAGAAAATGATAAAACTAAGGCTAGTAAGACTTAAGAATTTACTAATAGTTTAGAAATATAAAATGACCAATCAATCTAAGGCTTTGTCATGCAGATAATAATTCCTATGTCTGGTTTTGGAGAAAGGTTTCGTAAGGCAGGTTATGAAATACCCAAACCTTTAATTGAAGTTGAACGAAAACCAATAATTGGTCATGTAATAGACATGTTTCCTGGAGAAACAAATTTTACCTTTATTTGTAATCAAGATCATTTAGATAATCCAGATTACGAAATGGAATTAACCTTAAGAAATCTTTGTCCAACAGGTCAGATAATAGGAATTCCATCTCATAAATTAGGTCCTGTGCATGCCGTACTCGAAATAGAAAGTTTTATTTCCGATAATGAGCAAACTATAGTCAATTATTGTGATTTCAATTGTTATTGGGATTGGAAACACTTTAAAAATTTTGTAGAAGCAAATAATTGTGATGGATCCATCCCAAGTTATAAAGGTTTTCATCCCCATACACTTGGATCAACAAATTATGCTTACATGCAAGAAAGCGAAGGATGGGTTAAGGACATTCAAGAAAAGAAACCTTATACAGACAATAGGATGGAAGAATATGCTTCAAGCGGAACTTATTATTTTTCTTCTGGGAAACTTATGAAAGAAGCCTTTCACAGCCAAATTGATCTAAATTTGGAAATAAATGGAGAATTCTATGTCAGTTTATCCTACAAGCCCTTATTGAAAGCTAATAAAAGGATTTCTGTCTATCCTCTTCAACATTTTATGCAGTGGGGGACCCCTGGAGATTTACACGAATATAATTATTGGTCTAGAGCTTTTAGCAGTTTAAGCAATTCGTCTGAAAAATTTAACTTAGAAAATAGCTCGAATATAATTCCAATGGCAGGTTTTGGAACTAGGTTCAAAAATGAAGGCTATGAAGATACAAAGCCTCTAATACAAGTTTCTGGAGAATCAATGGTAGTTCAAGCGGTAAATGATTTACCTTCTTCCAAAAATAATGTTTTTGTTATTAGGTCTGATATGGCTGGATATGAGAAGGTGTCTTCAGAATTACTAGAAAATTATCCAGGTTCCATAATTAAAGAAATTGACTATTCGACAGATGGGCAAGCAGTAACAGCGCTAATAGGCTTCAAAGAATTAATTTCAATTAATAACAAAAATATATCTCCAGTTACTATTGGTGTTTGTGATAGCGGAGCCATCTATGATAAAGAAAAATTTCAAAACCTTTTAAATGACAATAGTGTTGACGTTATTGTTTGGGGCATAAGGGAATATGCAAACGCGATTAGGAACCCGGAAATGTATGGATGGATAGACTCAGACAATAAAGGAGTAATTGAGAATATTTCTGTGAAAACACCCCTTTCTAACCCTTCTACTGATCCAATAATCTTAGGTATTTTTACGTTTAAGAAATCAGATGATTGCTTAAAAGTTGTAAATAGTCTTTTAGATCGCGATGGCAAAATAAACGGAGAACTATACATGGACTCATGTATAGAAGATGCAATTAATCTTGGTCTGAATTGCGTTCTATTTGAAGTTGACAGCTTTCTTTGCTGGGGAACTCCAAATGATCTTAAAACCTTTGAATATTGGCAATCATGTTTCCATTTGTGGTCCGAGCATCCTTACAAATTAGAAAAAGATAAAAGAGTTTCAAAAAATAAAATTGAATCAATCCAAAAAATTATTAATGAAAAAAACCCTATCACAAATTTCTCTTTGGGAGGGTTTAATGATCAATGAACTAAAGCGTTTCTTAATAATTGAAATCCTATCCAATCTAATTTCAGAAGAGTATTTAATTACGATATGGGTAGAAGTGTTTTCGTAATATCCAGCAAAAGGTAATGAAATTTTCTTTAGTTATTCCTTGTTTTAATGAAGCTGATAATATTCCTTTGTTATTAGAGAGATGTAGTAGGGTAACTGCAGATCATCAATCTGAAGTAATACTTGTAGATAATGGCTCAACAGATAATACTCAAGAAGTACTCAAGTCTAATATCGCCAGATATCCTGGTTGTAGGTTTATTCACGTTGAAGAGAATCAAGGTTATGGTCATGGGATACTGGCAGGGTTGAATTCAGCCAATGGAAGAATTTTAGGCTGGACGCATGCAGATATGCAAACAGACCCTGCTGATGTTTTAAGAGGACTTGCTTACTTCGATGAACATGGGGAGAATATATTTTGTAAAGGAAAAAGATTTGGAAGACCTATGGGCGATATTTTTTTTACTTTCTCCATGAGTATTTTCGAAACATTTTTACTTGGAAGGTCTATGTGGGATATAAACGCTCAACCAACTATGTTCTCAAAAGAATTTTTTGAAAAGTGGATTGATCCTCCTGAAGACTTTTCATTGGATCTATATGCATATTTTACTGCTAAGAAGAGCAAATTAAAAATTTATAGATTCCCAGTAAAATTTGGAGATAGGGCCTACGGGTCATCTCATTGGAATATTGATTGGAATTCTAAAATTAATTTTATAAAAAGGACTATGATTTATAGTCTAAAATTAAGAAGGGATTTGCATAAATGAAATTAATATCGCATCGTCGCAATACAATACCTGAGCTACTAGAAACAGACACACGATATGGCGTAGAAGTTGATATTAGAAGCAATAATAATAAATTAATAATTCACCATGATCCTTTTTCTCATGGAGTAGACTTTGAGGAATGGTTATCCTTTTATAATCATGATACCTTAATCTTGAATGTTAAAGAGGAAGGTTTAGAGGAGAAACTTTTGGATCTTATGAAAGATTACGAAGTTAAAGATTTCTTTTTTCTTGATCAATCTTTCCCTTTCTTAATTAAATGGACAAAGCTAGGTGAATCTAGATCAGCTATAAGGTTTTCGGAGTATGAGTCTATTGATACAGCTCTATCTCTTGAAGGTAAGGCTGACTGGATTTGGATTGACTGTTTTAATCATTTTCCTTTATCCAAAGAACAATTCTTAAGATTGAAAGAAGCTAAATTTAAATTATGTTTGGTGTCACCTGAATTACAAGGAAGACACTCAACAGAGGAAATACTAGACATGCATGAGTTTCTTACAAAGAATGAAATAATTATTGATGCAGTATGTACAAAGAAGATGAGTATTTGGGAAGAATTGGAAACAATATGAAGGATATAATTAATAGCCCTTTCTTTCTTTTTGGCCTTTTAATTAAAATAAGCGCTATTGCAATTTTCTTGCCGATCTTAACAACAGAGTATTATTTACCTTTTATTACTAATAGTTTAATAGATTTTCATCCAGACCCTTGGCTCAGCTGGCTTGAAAATTCAGGTACGAATTTAGCCTTTCCATATGGCTACATTATGTGGATCACTTTATTACCACTTCATACTTTGGGTATTTTTTTTGGCATCCCTCTCGAATATTCTTATGCTTTGACTTTATTAATCTGCGATTTTATTTTACTGCTAACTTTATGTAATATTTTAAAGGGTCGAAATAAACTTATCCTTTTTGGGTATTGGTTGTCTCCAGTTGTTATTCTTGCAACTTATGCTCTTGGTCTTAATGATTTAATTCCAGCTTTGTATTTAACCTTGTCTATATATTTTTTAAGTCAACAGAGATTAAAACTAAGCGGAATGTTTATAGCTTTCTCTATATCAGCTAAATTAAGCATGCTCTTAGTTTTTCCTTTTTTTATAATTTATTTGTTTAACAACAAGCCTTTAAGGCAATTGATTAATGACTTCGTCTTAGGGTTTTTATTAGTCTTTCTAATTCTAGGATTACCGTTTCTATTCTCTTCTTCTGGTATGTCTATGTTGTTTGGGAATCCACAACTTTCAGATATTCTAAGTCTTTCTTTCGAGATAACAAAAGGCTCTATCGTTTATATATTACCGATCTTATTTGGAATAATGTTTTATTTTGTTTGGAAAATAAAGCGACTAAACTTCGACTTGTTTATGGCTATTAGTGGGGTGGTATTTTTGAGCATAGTTATTCTTACACCATCAGCATCAGGATGGTTCATATGGGCAATTCCATTCTTAATTTTTTATCAAGCCCTCAGTGGAAGAAGGTCAGTCTTGTTTGTTAGCTTATTTTCATTTCTCTTTGTAATTAGCATACTTTTGAAGCAAAAATTCTATTTATATAACGGAACAGAGATTTATCTTGGTCCAATTATCTCTAACTATGCATTAAATGATGATCAATCTTTGCTCTCCCTATTAGATACAAGTATTTTTGCAATAGGTATAGTTTTAGCCATCAGGATGTGGAAAGAATCTATAAGCGATAACTATTTCTTCCGTCAAAGCCGAAAGCCTTTTGTGGTAGGTATAGCGGGTGATTCTGGTTCAGGAAAGGATACTCTTTCAGATGCAGTCAAGGAACTTTTTGGGGATCATTCTACTGTGGCACTATCAGGAGATGACTATCATCTTTGGGATAGACATAAACCTATGTGGCAAGTAATGACTCACTTAAATCCGATGGCAAATGATTTAAATCGATTTAATCGTGACCTAATTACGTTAGTTGATGGCAAACCTATATCATCTAGGTTTTATGATCACGAAACAGGAAAAATGAGTAAACCAGTGAAGATAGAATCTAATGATTTTATTTTTGCAAGCGGACTTCATGCACTTTATCTACCTCAAACACGAGACTGCTACAATCTTAAAATATTTTTAGATATGGACGAGGGTTTAAGGAGACATCTAAAAATAAAGAGAGATGTTGAAGCTAGAGGCCACTCTTTAGACCGTGTTCTAGATTCTATTCAAGTAAGAGAAGAGGATACTGAAAGATTTATTAAATCTCAAAAACAATATGCTGATCTAATTATTTCACTTCAGCCTATCAGAGAGGGTGTTTTTAATGATTCGGAAATACAAGATGGAAAACAGTTGAAAGTAATGATAACTACATTTAAAGGCCTTAATGATATAAGTCTCAATAGAGTTTTAGTGGGCCTCTGTGGCCTTCATGTAGACATGAATGTAAATAATGATGGCTCTGAAGTAAGCATGTCTATAGAAGGAGATGCCTCTAAAGAAGATATCGAAATGGCAGCAAAGATAATCTGCCCAAATACTGTAGAATTCTTCGATATCAAGCCTCAATGGTATGATGGTGCTTTAGGTATTATGCAGTTAATAACTGTTTTCCATATTGATCAAGTTCTTACAAAGAGATACATAACATGAAGATATTTAACGAAGAAATCGTAAAGCAATTTCCTGATGCTATTCTATTTGATACAGATAATACTCTTTATCCTTATGATCCAGCCCATGAGGCAGCCCTAGAAGCTATTGAAAACAAAGTTGTTGAGTCATTTTCTGTAAACTCTGCAGACTTTAATAGATCTTTCAAGCAAGCTAGATCAGATGTGAAGCTTCGTTTAGAAGGTACCGCAGCAAGTCATAGTAGATTGTTGTATATGCAGAGGATGTTAGAAATTATGGGCTTAGGCCCTCAAGTACTTCTAGCATTAGACCTTGAACAAACATATTGGCGAACTTTTTTAGCTAATGCAGAAATCTTCGAAGGAGTTCAGGAACTTCTTGAAGATATTAGGCTATGGGGAATACCTACAGCAATTGTTACAGACTTAACTGCTCAAATACAATTCAGAAAGATTGTATATTTTGGTTTAGATCACTATTTTGATGAAATTGTTACAAGCGAAGAAGCTGGATTTGATAAACCTAAAAAAGAGCCGTTTCAGTTGGCACTTGAAAAGCTGAACCCCAAGGGCAATTGTATTTGGATGGTTGGGGACAATCCGGTGAATGATATTCAAGGAGCCCGGGAATCTATTGGAGCAGTAACTTTTCAGAAAATTCATAAAGGGGTTTCTTTAGGCGAAGACTCTTGTTTACCAGATGTTTCATTTAAAGAATTTTCCAAGCTAAGAGAACTATTGATAAGATTAAATGAGGCCAATCAATAATGAGAGATCAAGTTGAAAAAATGTGTTTTGAGCTTGGTAAGGATCCACTTCTAGTACAAGGAGCAGGTGGTAATGTTTCGTGGAAGGATAAAGAAGACTTATGGATAAAAGCTTCTGGTACTTGGCTTTCTGATGCAATGAACAAGGATATTTTTATTCCTACTGACATTAAGAACATACAGGAAGAAGTAAATCTTGGTAATTTTGAGGTCTCTCCAAAAGTAGTAAATAATTCTAAATTAAAACCTTCTATAGAAACTATCCTCCATGCTTTAATGCCTCATAAAGTAGTAGTACATCTTCATGCAGTAGAAATTTTAACCTTTCTAGTTCAAGGTACTTGCGAACAGACATTCAGCCAAAAAATTCAAAAGAAATTTCCATACATCTTTGTTGAATACTGTAAACCAGGCTCTAACCTTGCAAAAGGTGTTTACGAAGCTTTACAAGCTAAGCCTGATGCTAATCTGATTTTTTTAAAAAATCATGGAGTGGTGCTTGGAGGAGAAACTGCGGAAGAAATTATGCAGCTTCTTAGGGGTTTATTAGATTTATTGGAAGTAGAAATAAAAAAATCATTACCTGAAGATTCGCAAATAGATGATGATTATAGTGGTCTAGTGCCTGACTCCAATTATTTACCGGCCGAGATTTTCAAACTCCATAACTTATCTAAAAATATTTCTTTATTCGAATTTGTGCAAAATAAGTGGGCATTATTTCCAGATCACGTTGTTTTTTTGGGCGCTGAATCTTTAAGCGGAGATTATAAGTACATTAAAAAGGAACTGGGAAGTTTAAATAAATTTCCTCCGTTTATATTCTGTAAAGGTGTGGGAACATTTCAGCATATCACAGCTACAAAAGCTCAGATTGATCAACTTTGTTGTTTCTATGATGTTGTAATTAGGCTAGATGACACTAGT
>CETH01443692.1_pt1 | contig 12593 bp, 12 predicted proteins | sample 361461 | NCBI WGS metagenome assembly CETH01 (sample SAMEA2622695, study PRJEB7988) | marine metagenome | isolation source: saline water (ENVO:00002010), including
ACCTATTGCTTTTCCTGCAAGTTGTCTTTGTGCTTCAATGAGCAAAAGCATGCCGTACATACCAGAATGTGAGTATGATAGACCACCACCATTGGTGTTGATTGGGAATTTACCTCCAGGGCTTGCTAGTCCATTTTTCCATAAATTAGTTCCTTCGCCTCTAGGAGCAAGTCCTACCATTTCTGCAGTTACACCAGCAGTATAAGTAAATGAATCATAAAGCATTGCCATCTCCATGTCTTTAGGCCCCATACCAGCTATTTCATACGCCCTTTGCGAAGATAAGTGAGCAGAAGTTATCGTCATGTCCTCCATTTGTGACATATTTATATGACTAATAGCTTCTCCTGATCCTTCTATCCAGACAGGTTCATTTTTGTATTCTGATGCTTGTTCTTTTGAAACTATTACAACTGCTCCGCCATGATCAGTAACAAGACAACAATCAAGTAGGTTCAATGGCCAAGCAATTGGCCTTGAATTTAGAACAGTGTCAACATCAATTGGTCCTCCAAAAGGATGAGTTTCTTTTGAGTGCATGACTGCTTTAGGATTTAGTGTTGCCCATTCTCTAGCTACAACAGCAATTTCTGCAAAATCTTTTTTTGTTACCCCAAATTCATGCATGTATCTATTCATAGCATGAGCATAATATGTTGGCGCCCCCCACAGTCCATATATTTGTTCAAATTGCATACTAGGATCCCAAGGATCATAGTTAAACCCTCCTCCTGTTCCTTTGTTACCACGGGCGCGAATTGAGTGGCCGACTTCTCCATGTGATATTACTGCATTTTTTATCATTCCAGAACTTATTGCAGCTATTGCATGATTAACAAAAAAAATAAAACCGGCACCACCTACATATGTACTATCAATATATTTTGGTTTAATGCCTAGATATTCTGCTAATGCAATGGTTTGAAATCTTCCTGCCCCACCTGTTACGAAAAATCCTTCTATGTCATCAATGTTTAATCCTGCATCATTTGCTGCATTGATGATTCCTTCAGTATGTAAGGTTAAAGAGTCTTTATTGGTATCAAATCCAAAAGTGTCTGACTCGCCAACTCCAACAATTGCAGCAGATCTACGCAGTTTGTTTGTCATTTATACGACCTCCCAATAAGGCATAAAAATATCATCTTCAACTTTGTCAAATTTTATAGTTACATTAGAGCCTATTTTAATAGAATCAGGATCTTCTGGATTTACATTTGCTATCACACTAAGCATCCTTACATTTTCTTCAGTATCTATAAATGCTGTCACAAACGGGACTGCTTCTTTCCAGCCATCTGTTGCGATATGTTGAATTGCAAAAGTGTATATTTTCCCTTTACCGGATGCTTTCTCCCAAACTATATCTCTAGAGTGACAACCTTCCTTTGGGCATATTATTCTGGGATAGAAAAAAAACTTCTTGCATTTGTTACACTTTGGTAACATTAATATATTTTTTTTAGCGCCTTCCCAAAACTCTTTTGCATTCAATAGATCGGGGTCAGGGGTAGGTCCAAAATATACTTTGTCTGTATTTTTTTCTTTAGTCATAATTTTTTTACTTAACTTATATATTTGATACTCTATATAGAAGTATAATCAATTATTGCATATGAAGCTATTGAATGCTAAATTCGAGATGTATTATTTCTGCTAATGTTTGGAGTATAAATGATTGTCGAACAGTATGTTAGGGTATTAATTCTCGTCATTCTGGCAATTGCTTTCCCTCTATTACCTTTAGCTGGTTCTTATCTATTCAGCAAGATTAATTATCGACCTGCTAATTCAAATGAAATTAAGTCATCTATCTATGAATGCGGAGTAGAAGCAGCTGACATAACTTGGCGACAATTCAATGCAAAATATTTTTTGTATGCTTTAGGTTTTGTAATTTTTGATGTAGAAGTAATATTTTTATTTCCTTGGGCAGTAATTCACACAGAGCAAGCTTTTTCAATATTGATTAAAGTAGCAATTTTTGTAATTGTTTTAGCCTTTGGTTTGTTTTATGCATGGCGATGGCGTGCATTGGAGTGGCAGCAATGACATTGAATACTTTGCAATTACCAGGACAGGAATTAAAAAATATTATTGATAGTCACTTTCCAGCCATAATATCCAATTTTTCCTTAGATTGGGTCGAAATTCCAATTGATAAATATCTAGAAATAATTACTTGGATGAAAGAAAATCCAGAGATTGATGCTGCTCAGCTGTCTAATATCACTGGAGTAGACATGATTGATACATTTGAAATACATTTACATTTACAATCTTTGGATTTAAAAAAAATGTACTCCATTAAGGTAATACTGGATAGAGAGAATCCAGTAATACCTAGCCTTTGCAGTTTGTATATTGGTGCCAACTTGCAAGAAAGAGAAATTTTTGATCTTCTAGGAATTAATTTTGATGGACATCCAGATTTACGAAGAATATTTCTTTGGGAAGGTTTTGCAGGTCATCCACTTCGTAAAGATTTTTTACAGATGGATGATGCTAATCCAGGCTTGCCGAGATTTCCATTTGAAGAAGCAGGAAAGCAGGAAAGATAGTGGCAACTGAAGACACATATGAACTTAATATTGGTCCACAACATCCATCAACTCACGGTGTTTTTAGAATTAAAGTTGCAATGAATGGTGAAACTATTGAAGATTTAGATATGATCGTGGGGTATTTACATCGTTCTATGGAAAAACTATCTGAAGAACGAACATTTACTCAAAATATTCCCTTTACAGATCGAGCAGACTATTTAGCTGCTATGTCAAATAACTTAGGATATTGTCTTGCTATAGAAAAAATTGCTGATGTGATACCACCGCAAAGAGCTACTGTATTGAGAGTCATTTTTGCAGAACTGCAAAGAATTGCGAGTCATGCTATGGCTAATGGCACCTTGGTGTCTGATGCAGGAGCTTGGCAAACTCCATTAATGTATATGTTTAGAGAGCGTGAAAAGATATTAGATCTTTTTGAAATGACTTGCGGTGCTCGATTGACAACAAATTACATGCGTATTGGTGGTGTTGCTTTTGAGCCTCCTGATGAATTTTACGCGCAATTAAATTCTCTACTAGGTGAATTACCAGATAGAGTTGATGAGTATATGGAAATGTTAAGTGAAAATGAAATATTTATAGCCAGAACAAAAAATGTTGGAATTATAACACCAGAAGATGCAATTAATGCTTCATTGAGTGGACCTGCTTTAAGAGGAAGCGGTGTTCCTTGGGATTTAAGAAAGGCGGAACCATATTGCGGGTATGAAGATTATGATTTTGAAATCCCTGTTGGTAATATAGGCGATTCATATGATCGATTTATGGTACGTTTATTCGAAGTAAAAGAGTCTGTTAAAATTATTAAGCAGGCTTTAAACATTTTACCTAAAGGCATGCACAAAACTCAAATTCCTTTAGCTTTACGTCCAGAGCCAGATCAGGTTTATTTTCGAACTGAAGGTCCACGAGGAGAATTAGGTTATTTTGTGATAACTGATGGAGGACCTGCACCATATCGCATGCATATCAGGGCGCCTTCTTTTATTAATTTGTCATTGTTAAAAAAATTAGCAACTGGCAGTTCTCTTCCTGATGCTGTAGTGACCCTTGGTTCTATTGATATTGTTGTTGGAGAAATTGATAGATGATAAAGAAATTTTTTTCAAATACATTATTTATTAAATTAAGCATTGGTTTCGCTACTTTAATATTTTTATTTGCCGGCTATTTTATAAGTAAATTGCTTTTTGATTTGTCAGTTTTTTCAGAATTTATTTTTAATTTTTTTCTCGAACGCTTTTCATATAACTTGGCATATTTAGCATCTTCTATTATTGGAGCATTAGGCATCATTTCTTTTGTCGGATTGGTTTTATTAATTGGCTCCTGGGTTGAACGCAGGGTAATTGCTCGATTTCAAATTAGAGTTGGACCAAATCGTGTTGGCCCTTTTGGGCTTTTACAACCATTAGCTGACGCAATTAAATTGATGCAAAAAGAGGTATTAGTGCCTGATATAGCAGACAAACTTTTGTTTCTGATTCCGCCTGTTGCTATTTTTTTGCCTGCTATCTTAGCTTGGGGGCCTATTCCTTGGGGTCCAAATATGTCTTACCTTGATATAAATGTTGGAATTCTGTATGTATTCGCTGTCAGTTCTTTAACTGTTCCAATCATTTTTTTTGCTGGCTGGTCTTCTATGAATCACTATGCCCTTTTAGGGAGCATGAGAACAGTGGCAATGATGGTTTCATATGAAATACCAGTTTCTTTATCACTCTTAAGTGTAGCACTTGTAACAGGGACTTTAAATTTCAATGAAATAGTTATGTGGCAATCAAATAACTCTATATGGTTAGGTCTATTTATCCCTTTTGCTTTATTTACTTTTTTCTTTGCCTCTACAGCAGAAATTAACAGAACGCCTAATGATATAGCTGAGGCTGAGTCTGAAATTGTTGCAGGTTATCATATTGAATATTCAGGTATGAAAGCTGGATTGTTTATGGCCGTGGAATTGGGTAATGCTGTTTTGTTAGGTGCTTTGATCTCTAGCCTATTTTTGAATGGTTGGTTTTTATTTGGCATTGAAAATCTTGTGCCTCCATATATTATATTTATAACAAAGACGGTCTTTATTTATTTGTTGTTGATTTGGCTGCGTGCAACTTTTCCGCGATTTAGATTGGATCAACTCATGAATTTTGCATGGAAAACTTTGATCCCTGCCTCCATTATTCATTTCTTTGTAGTTGCGATAGAGGTCAGTATTATCTCTAATTTTAGTGAAATCCCATACTTGATTGTTCTTTTCACGGTTATCAATATATCTTTAGTAGTTTTGCTAGCATATCTGTGGGGTAAAATATTTCATGTTCAGCAATATCAGCCAGAAAAGATTCAACCAAGATTTGCAGCTTCTATTGGCGGATTAGAAGCGATGAAAGAGGTTAGCTCAATTGATTGAAGTAAATATATATAATGCTGCTTTTTTATTGTTTTCTATGATTACTTTGTTATCCGCTATAGGTGTTGCTGTAATTAATAGTTTAATGCGCTCATTGTTCCTTTTAATTATTTCTTTTATTGGAGTTGCTTCGCTGTTTGTTTTACTTTCAGCTGATTTTATTGCAATTGCACAATTGTTAATTTATGCTGGCTCTATTTCAATATTGCTACTTTTTGCTGTCATGTTAACCCCTGAGGTATCAATTAATAATCAAAATTCAAAATATTTTTTATTTGCAGCACTAACCGGTATCCTTTTTACTTACATAATGTTTTTATTTATTTCTATTTTTGATATTAATCAATTGACAGGTTTAAGCTTGGATAAATTAAATTTTAGCAACACTATTGATAAAATTGGCACATTGCTGCTTGGGAAGTATATTATTGCCTTTGAACTAGCATCTATTTTACTGTTATTTGCATTGATTGGTGCAATATCAATTGTTCGCAGTAATGAGTCAGATTTTAACATTGTTGCTACAAAAATTAAGGGTAAAAAATAATGGTGAGCCTTGAAGCATATCTATTAGTTGCTAGTATTTTGTTTGCTATAGGATTATTTATTGCTTTAGGCAAAAGAAATTTAATTTCTATTGTTATGGGTATTGAAATTATGCTAAATGCAATTAACCTAGTTGCAATTTCATTTGCTCGTTATGGCAGTATGTTTGATAACCAGATTGATGCATTAGCAGGACATGTTTTGGTTATATTTATTTTGACTGTTGCAGCTGCGGAAGCTGCTATTGCTCTTGCTTTATGTGTACTTGTTTATAGGCACTTTAATACTATAAATGTTAGTGATATGACCAGTTAGGATAGACTATGTGGAAACAATCTTTTGAAGTTCAAACGGGCTATGAAGCTAAAATTTGGAAAGAATTATTCAACCAAGAAGCAATTTCAGTTAGAGTTGTCCCTCCATTGAATCATGTTTCGATGTTAGATCCACGAACAATATGGGTCCCAGATGGTAAAACACATTTGATCAAAGAAATAAAAAATAAAATATAAGGATAAATGTATTGCAGATTAATGAATTATTCATATGGCTTATTCAATTTTCTCCCATTATAGGTGGTGTAGTAATCCTTTGCCTGACAAATCATAGAAAAAATTTAGCTCCTTTCATAGGTTCTATAAGCGTATTTATTTCATGGATTTTTTCTTGCTGGTTGCTAGTATCTTCTATTGTTGAAGAAGGCAACTTATTTATAAGCACTCAGCATGAATGGTTCAGTGCGTTTAATTTAAATATTAATATTGGAGTAATGTCTGATGGATTAACTGCAATGATGTGCTTCGTAGTAACATCAGTTGCTTTACTTGTTGAAATTTTCTCAAAAGGATATATGGAGCATGAAGATGGTATTGCTAGATATTATGTTTTCTTATCTATTTTTATTTTTAGCATGCTCGGCGCAGTCCTTGCAGTGAATTTATTACAAGTTTTTATTTTTTGGGAGTTAATGGGACTTTGTTCATTTCTTTTAATTGGTTTTTGGTTTGAAAAACCTCAAGCAGTTCTTGCTGCAAGAAAAGCTTTTTTGATTACTAGGTTAGGTGATTTAGGTTTTGTTGTTGCCTTAGTTGTAATTTGGAATGCAGTAGGGACACTAGATATTAGTCTTATTAATGAATCGGCTGCACAATTTTCCTCCGTTGCAATATTTGTTGCAACTTTTGGTCTTTTATGTGGCGCAATGGGTAAGTCTGCTCAATTTCCTTTGCATGTATGGCTTCCAGATGCAATGGAAGGGCCAACACCAGTTTCAGCACTTATTCATGCAGCCACTATGGTAGCAGCTGGAGTTTTTCTCATTGCACGCTTTTTCCCGCTTTTTGAACTTTCAGGGGATGTTCAAAGTATCATGCTGTATATTGGGCTGGTTACTTTATTGCTGACAGGATTCTTAGGAATTGCTTCCAATGATATTAAACGTGTCTTAGCTTATTCAACTGTCTCACAATTAGGATATATGTTTGTTGGTCTAGGCTTAGGTGCTTACGTTGCAGCAATATTCCATTTAATTACGCATGCCTTTTTTAAAGCTTTATTATTCTTGTGTTCTGGCTCAATTAATCATAGTACTGATACCTTTGATATGCGGAATATGGGTGGTTTATATAAGTTGATGCCTTATACATTTCTAACATTCTTGATCGGCTCATTGGCATTATGCGGATTGTTTCCCTTTGCAGGGTTTTGGAGTAAAGAAGCAATTATTGGCGTTGCATATGAAAAGAATGTATATGTCTTTTCACTTCTAATGCTTGGAGTACTTTTAACTTCATTTTATGTTTTTCGTGCACTGATACTAACATTTTTTGGAAAATTTCGTCCTTCTAAATCTTTTACAGATAAAGATATGCATGTACATGAATCTGCTCCAATAATGACGGTTCCACTAGTTATACTCTCTATTCCTGCTATCTTCATTGGTTTTATTCATTTTGCACATTTATTTGAAGAAATGTTATTGCATGCTAATCCCTATTTAAATGACACTCACTTAGAACATCATTTTCATTTATTCATTCCTATACTTTCTACATTTTTAATTGCTGGCGGAGCTTTCATTGCATATTTCTTGTTTTACAAAAATGCCATGAGCAACTTAAAAAAACTTGTTAATAACTCTTTTTTAGTGAAGATATTAGACAAAAGATATTATATTGATTATTTTATCGAACAAGTTTTTGTTAGCAGGCTTTTGCTTCAAAATCTTGGTAACAGTCTTGTTTATTTTGACAAGAATATCATTGATAAGCTTGTAAATGGTTTTGGCAAGTCATCTTTATCAATTGGCAGAATTTTTGTCCGATCATTTAATGGAGAAATACAGTTCTATTCATTTGTAATGATTGCTGGTTTACTTGCATGCCAAATAATTATTTTTGTTGTAAGTTATTATATTTTAGGGTCATAAAATGATTGCATTAATTTTGCTTATTCCTTTTTTTGCAGCGCTTGTCATAGCATTGCTACCTAATTCGTTAGAACACCATAGTAAATTTTTTGCGTTAGTTGTTTCTTTAGTTAATTTTCTAATTGCGGCTATAATATTTCTTATCAGCGATCTTTCTGGTGGGCAATACATTGCAATAAATGAAGTAATTTGGGCTCAAAATTTATTTCCATTTCAAATTAAATTTTCTGTTGGAGTAGATGCACTAGCTCTTGCTTTGATCATTTTAACAAATTTACTAACTATCGCAGCAGTTACAATTTCATTTCAAATTAAAGAACGACTTTATTTTGTTTGGTTAATGATTTTACAAGGTTCAATTATCGGAGTATTTGCCTCAATCAACTTAATTCAATTTTTTATATTTTGGGAACTTGAATTAATACCTATGTTTATGCTGATTAATTTTTGGGGCACTGGTAATCGTGAATATAGTGCAATGAAATTCGTTTTATATACATTAGTTGCTTCTGCCTTTATTTTGATTGGCATAATACTACTTGGATATAGTGCTAATAGCTTTGATATTATTTCCATTAATAATAGCGGTTTTCTTGTAGAAAATTGGATAGTTATTTTTGCTTTTTGGACGCTTTTAATTGGATTTTTAATTAAACTTCCTATTTTTCCATTCCATACATGGCTTCCAGATGCTCATACGGACGCGCCCACTGCAGTGTCGGTAATGCTGGCAGGGATTTTATTAAAAATGGGTGGGTATGGCATAATTAAGCTTGTTTTACCAACAATGGGATATTTGCTCAATGATTATGGAGCCATACTAGGATTTTTAGGTGCATTCTCTATAATCTATGGCGCTATACTAACTTTAAAACAAACAGATTTAAAAAGGGTTATAGCGTTCTCCTCAATATCTCATATGGGATTTGTTTTAGTTGGTATTGCATCAAATTCTCCGTTGGGAGTTTTAGGAGCAGGCCTGCAATTAATAACTCATGGTTTAATTTCCGGACTTTTATTTTTGTGCGTAGGTCTAGTTTACGAGAGAACAAAAACTAGAGAAATAAATGAAATGAAAGGATTAACTCATCAGTTTCCTTTTATTTCATTTATTATGATGGTAGCAGGTCTTGCCTCATTAGGTCTTCCTGGGCTTGTAGGTTTTATTGCTGAGATCACTATCTTTTTAGGCTCCTATGAGACTCGGCCCATTACTACTCTTTTTGCGATTACTGGAGTTTTATTTAGTGCGGGTTATATTTTATGGACAATGCAAAGAATATTTTTTGGACCAAGGAATAAAGAGTTTGATGCAAAGGATATTTCTGATTGGCCGCAACTTTTGTCAGTGGGAACATTGTTGATTCCAATTATTATTTTTGGGATTTACCCTCAACCATTAATTACAATAATGGAACAGGGTCTTAATTTTTTGATTAGAATAGGATAATAATTTGAATTTAGACACTTTTGTAATCCTGCTACCTCCTTTTATAGTATTGCTGGGCTCAATATTGACTTTGTTGTCTTCTATGTTTTTGTCAGGCAGATTACTTATTTTAATTATTTTTCTGATTTTCATGGCTGCTATTTTATCCTCAATAATAAATATGACTACACAAGTTACTAATTTATTTTTTCATGATACATATTTGCATTCTAGTTTTGGTTCAATTTTAGAAATTTTCTTTTCTATAAGCGGTCTTATAGTTATCGCTTTTTCTTATTTTGCTTATAACCTTCGTGATCAAAAGTTATTATTTGGCGACTATGCTGCTTTGACTATGGCAGTGTTAGGCTCTGCAATGATTTTAATTCATTCCGTTGATTTGATACTTGTTTTTGTAGCGCTAGAAACAATTGCAATTTGTCAGTATATTCTTGTTTCATTGCCGCGCACAGAAACAGCAGCAACTTCATCAATAAAATATTTATTGAATGGAGCAATTGCTACAGCAATTTTTGCTTTTGGTCTAGTTTTTCTTTGGGGAGCTACTGCCTCTACCAACATAATTGAGATTGGTAGTATTGTTTCAGAGCTGGAAGGTGGCTCTGTATCAATAATATTATTTAGCATTATTTTTATGACGGCTGGAATTGCATTTAAAATGGGCTTAATGCCATTTCATAGTTGGTTACCAGATGTATATTATAGAGGACCTTTTAATATCATTGCTTTTTTATCTGTGGTGTCTAAGGGAACAGCTTTTATTTTCTTTGGATTTTTTGGCTTTTTAATTGTTAATAAAAATATTAATGATTTATCAACCTGGTGGTCTATTTTAGTCTCTTTTTTTGCTATTGCATCAATGACACTTGGAAATGTTGCTGCTTTACAATCTGATAATGTTAAAAAAATATTGGCTTTTTCATCAATAGCACATGCTGGATATTTCGCAATTGGGATCATTGCCGTGTTATTAGGAAATAATATTGGACTCAGCGCCATTGGCCTTTATTTAGTTGCTTACGGATTTGGTAACCTCTTAGTATTTTTTATTAGTGCTTTAAATTCACAACATGAAAATAATTTCGAACTCCGTTCATTTTCAGGGCTTTTTTATAAAAATAAATTATTAGGCATTCTCCTAACTATTGGTTTATTGTCACTGACTGGAATCCCACCGTTTGCTGGCTTTATTGGAAAATTTTATTTATTCTACTCAGTCTTTCATGTTGATTATTGGTGGACTTGGATAATAATTATTTTTGCAGTTTCTAATACAGTAATTTCTGCAGGATATTATTTTAGATGGATTAAGGTTATATTTAGTAATGACTTGGACCAAACAACAATCTCTTTACCATCTGATTCAGCCCCATATATAAATTTTATTTTAATTTGCTTGGCAATTTTCATTGTTTTAATTGGGGTTTTCCCAGATATAATCGTTTCTCATGCTGCAGATATGTTTAGCAAGTTAGGATCAATTGTTAGCTAATGAAAAAAAATATTACAGTTCAATGTAAAAATATATCAAAGGTTCCATTAACAAAAAAAAATATCGAAACATTAATTGAAGATTTATTGGACAAGCTTAACGTGAAAACATTGAAAATAAATCTAATTTTTTGCACTGATCGAGAACTAAAAGATTTAAATGCTGAGTTTAGAAATAAAAATGAAGTTACAGATATCTTAACCTTTCCGAATTCTGATGATTTTCCACATGGACTAAAAATCAAAGAGAAAATAAAAATTAATGGAGATATTTTTATTGCAAGAGATCACTCTTTGAAAAAAGCAGTAATTAAAAAAATATCTCATACATTAGAGTTAAAACATTTGATCATTCATGGTGTGTTGCATTTGCTAAACTATGATCATAAAGAAACCGATGATGATTTTTTAGAAATTGAAGAAAGTATTTTAGGCAATAAAATTCATTGATTGCCAATATTATTTCCTATTGTGGTAGAATCAGTTTGAAAGTGATGGCTTAAACAACTATGTCTATAAATTATCAAGCTGTTCTATATAGGAAATGGCGCCCAAAGACATTTGATGATCTCGTTGGTCAAAAATCTATTGTACAAACTTTAGTCAATTCTATTACAAATAACCAAATGGCTCATGCTTATCTTTTTTCAGGTCCTAGAGGTACAGGTAAAACTACTGCAGGTCGTATATTTGCTGCTACAGTTAATTGTAATAAAGATAACACACAGTGCATTGAATCATTCTTTGATGGCAGCGCTCTATCTTTGATAGAGTTAGATGCTGCTTCAAATAGGGGCATTGATGAAATCAGAAATTTAAAAGAAAATATTGCTTATATGGTCGGTGATAATGCATATAAGATTTACTTAATTGATGAAGTGCACATGTTGACAGATGCAGCATTTAATGCTCTTTTAAAAACTTTAGAAGAACCACCAGAACATGTTATTTTTATTTTAGCAACAACTGAACCACACAAAGTTCCTGCAACTGTTCATTCTCGTTGTCAGAGGTTTGATTTTCATAAAATATCTATTAAAGACACAGTTAGTAGACTCTCAGAAATTGCTCAAAATGAATCCATTGATATATCTGAGGAGGCTTTAACTTTAATCGCCAGGTTTTCACAAGGCTCACTTCGTGATGCAATCAATCTACTTGAACAATCTTCAATTTCTATTAATGGAGATATAAACACTGAAGATCTTTTGCCAATGCTAGGTATTGATATCAATGCGCAATGCGGACCTTTTCTTATTAATTTAATTAATAATAACTTTGAAAAATGCTTACTTGCTGTTTCAGATATGTTTAATGACGGAGTAAATTTTAAAGCATTCAGAGATCAATTATTAGATTTAATGAGAGCATTATTGCATGAAAATAATGCAAATTTTCAAAACATTATTGTTGATCAAGAGAATTATGATGAGCTTAAGCAACTATTAAATGGTCGGATTGACTTACTCACATTAATGATGAAAAAAATTTCTTCTGTGAATTTTTATTCAGATCATTATTATCCTTTGCCACTAGAAATTGCTATAGCTGAAATTTGTTCTTCTGATATTCCTCAATCTGGATCTAAAGACAAGGAAATAATTAATAAACAAAATGAATTTATTTCAAATGCAAAAGATAACCATCAGGCAAAGACAACAGCAGCAAAGACAACAGCAGCAAAGACAACAGCAGCAA
>CETH01138399.1_pt1 | contig 12592 bp, 10 predicted proteins | sample 361461 | NCBI WGS metagenome assembly CETH01 (sample SAMEA2622695, study PRJEB7988) | marine metagenome | isolation source: saline water (ENVO:00002010), including
CTTGCCAGAACCAGAAGAGGAGCTCGAAGAGTCGGGAGAGGGGCTAGAAGTGCGGATCGAAGGCCTTCGGAGAGACTACCCCGCTTACTACAACAATATCATCCGGCAAGTGTATCGGTGCTTCCGTTGGCGGGACGGCGGGAAATGGGAGACTGAGGTCTTTTTTTACATAGAGCGCGATGGTACCGCAGAGGATATAGAGTTTTTGTCCCGATCTGGAAACACTGCATTCGACTTTGAGGCTATGGGTGCCGTTGATTGTGCAGGGAACGGTCGATTTGGCCCTCTACCGGAGGATTTTCCCTACGATCGCTTTCCCATCAAGTTCAGTTTCCGCCCGACGGGTCAGTATCCAGACACTGGAATACTGATTGAGATGATGATCGAAAGATGAGAATACGTACAATCGGGACTTGGGGTTGGTTCGTGGTCTTTGCGGGAGTCCTGGCGACTAGTATCTCAACACAACCGCTAGCCGCCCAGGACGAACTTCCGGGTGTTAGCCTGGGGCTTGTTTACGCCGATACTTACTTGCCGGCTATGGCTGTGCAACCGTTTTTCGGAGCCTTCGGTGAAGACATGATCGCTTCTCAGGTCGAAGCGATTGTGGGTCGAGATCTGCGCAATTCTAATCAATTCGAAGTCATCGACTCGCTCCCAGATGCAATGGTCGGTAGTCAGGTCGATTATACTCTCTGGGACCGCCTAGGAGCAGTCTGGCTCGTGACGGGTGAGATTGAGGTTTCAGGAGACGGTTACATACTCACAGTAGAGCTGCACGATGTCGTATATGGAGAGATGCGCGATAGAGGGCGGTTCAGACTGCCGTCGCAAGATGATGAAGATTTTCGCATGTCAGTGCATCGCACTTCCGATGAGATTGTTCGGTGGGCTACCGGTGCCCCGGGGATGGCTGCTAGTCGTATTGCATTCACAATGGTAGGTAACGATGGAAACAAGGAGGTCTATGTAATCGATTCTGACGGTGAGGACCTCCGACAGGTAACCGACTATAATTCTTTGACCGAATCCCCGACTTGGTCGCCAGATGGTTCGCGCCTTGCGATCGCTTCATATAAGACGGGAGTTCCCCGGATCTACGAAGTCGATCGATTCGGAAATGAATTGAGTGCGCTGCCGGCTGTTCGGGGTGCTGGTGACTATGTGACCCCAGCATACCACCCCGACGGAAACACTCTTGCCTTCTCTGTATTTGGTAGTAATTCCCAGAGCGGGATCTTTACTTACGATCTAGCCCAGAATTGTTGCCTCTCTTTTCTCTCCGGAGGGCCCTGGTACGACGTTTCGCCCACCTACTCTCCGGACGGTAGGTGGCTTGCTTTTAACACACTTCGTTTCGGCGATGCGGTCCCTCAAGTGATGATGATGCCAGCCGAGGGAGGTTCGGCAGAGACGCTCTCTCCATACGAGTACGGTGGTGGTGGTTTCTATGCAGCTCCAGACTGGTCGCCTAATGGAGATCTAGTAGCATTTCATGGTCGGATCGACCGTCGTGGTCGGTATCATATTCTGGTGATCAACCTTGACGATGGTGGGCGAGTTCTGCGGCAGCTCACGTCCGAAGGCAATAATGAAGCTCCGAGTTGGGCACCAGACGGACGGCATTTGGTGTTCGCCGGAGAGCGGAGTTGGGGATTCGGACTAATGGTTGTTGATGTTACTACCGGTCGCTTGCGGACACTATTGAGTGGCCGGCGCGTTGATCTTCCGGACTGGTCTCCGGTGATTCCACCAGCCTGAGTCGTTACATCTGCGCCAAGTATGGGGCCGTAAAATCATCTTCGGTCTTGGGGTGGTTTTGAGGGTTTGATCTTTAAACGTTGCGCTTCAGGAACACTCGTTCTATCTAGCAGGGGACTTTTCACGTTGAAAAACGACGTTAGCTTCGTTGCGTTCGTCGACGCAATCCGCGCGCGTCAACACTTTACACCAGTTCGTTCAACCCGGGAGTTGGGATGATCGTCCGACGTTTCTTCACAACAGTTTTTGCAGCAACGCTCCTCGTGGGCGCGTGCGGAGGTGATCCGCCGCCGCCGCCACCACCGCCACAAGCGGATCAGGACTCGCTTCAGCGCTACAACGATTCTGTTGCGGCTGCGGAAGCTGAGCGCCGGGCAGAGGCTGAGCGCCTCGCCGCGGAGCGCGCAGCTGAGGCAGAGCGTCAGCGTGCCGTTCGCGCTGCGCGTGCAGCTCTGGAGGAGATGGTTTTCTTCGACTACGACATGTCCGACATCAGGGATGATGCCGAGGCTACACTGCGTGCCAAAGTCGATATCCTCCGTGCTAGTCCGCAGGTGCAGGTTCGCATCGAGGGCCATGCAGATGAGCGAGGATCAACCGAATACAATATGGCGTTGGGTAACCGTCGTGCCGAGGCTATCCGACAGTTTCTCGTAGGCTTCGGCTTGGGCGAGAACAGGTTCGAGATCGTGTCCTTCGGTGAAGGACGTCCGCTTCAGCAAGGCTCAACCGAGTCTGATTGGGCGAGAAACCGGCGTGGTCAGTTTGTGATCACGGCTGGGGCCGACGCGATCAACCCGGCCAACTAACCGGGTGACCTTTTCGGACCCCTCCTCCGGTGCGCCGGGGGAGGGGCCGATGCATATCATGATAAGTCCGTTCCCAATGAAGTCGACCCGTGTCATGCTACTGGTTGCCGCTACGGTTTTATGTTCCGGTTGCGTGATGAAGAGTGACATACTGATGCTGCAGGAAGACCTGCAGGCGGTCATTGCACATCAGGACTCTCTTGCCGCGGAATTAAGGGTCGAAGTGCGGCAAACGCGTGACACTCTGCGCACACAGGGAGACCAGCTTTTCGACCTTCGCGGTGACCTGAGTCGTCAGTTGCAACAAGTGAGTCAGGTTCTGGACCGCATTGAGGCGATCGCCGGTGAAAACCAGCGAGGTCTAGCCAGCGTGAGGGACCAGATGGCCAACATGCGTCGTGCGCCGGTAGTTCCGACGGCTGGTTTATCCGATATAACAACATCTTCGGACTCTTCCGATGTGGGGAATGAGAGCCTGATTGGAAGTGGTAGCAATCCTGAAGAACTCTATGATGTTGCCAAGAGCCAGTACGATCGTGGATCGCTGAACGCTGCTTCGAGAGCATTCGAGCAATTTTTGGCCGAACATTCGAACAATGAACTTGCACCTGATGCCTACTTCTTCCTTGCGGATATACTTACGCAGCAAGATAGGCCCGAAGATGCGATTGAGGCTTTTAGTGGGATTCAAGAACTCTTCCCTACCCATCCTCGGGTTCCTCAAGCGCTCTACAGAATTGCTGAGGTTCAGATTGGCCTTGAGGATCTTGATGCCGCTCGAGCGACATTGGAGCGAATCGTCAACACCTATCCCGATGAGCTGGTAGCGATGCTCGCCCGTGAGCGTCTAGACGAGATCGGCTGAGTCATGCGCTGTCCGGAGTGTGACGCGACTGAAAACCGAGTCGTCGATACCCGGGCCAGTCGCGGTGGCCGAGCAGTTCGCCGCCGTAGAGAGTGTACTGTTTGTGGGGCACGATTCACGACTTATGAGTACGTCGAGGAACGTCCGATTCAGGTGCTGAAGCGTTCTGGGGCGATTGAAGATTTTGATCGAACGAAGTTGCTTCGCAGTGTCAAGGTAGCATGCGCCAAGAGACCCGTGTCAGCTCACGATATGGAGGCTATGATTGATGAGATCGAGGACCAGTTCTCACGCCAGGCCGGGGTCGAAATCCCATCGGTGAAGCTAGGGTCCTTGGTAATGGGCGGTCTTGGCCCAATCGATCGCGTAGCATATGTCCGTTATGCCTCCGTATATCGGAACTTCCAGGACGCGGGTGAGTTCCAAGAGTTCGTAGACGAGATGGACTCCGCTGATACCCTTGAAGAACAGCGTCGGAACCAGGTGGAACTCCCCATCTAGAGCACTTTTCAGTGAGCTTAATCAGACGGCATCCAGGAGACTGACTGACACTTATGCTAAAGCAGAATCCTAGGGGCGAGATGCCTTTTCTTGACCACTTAGAGGAGCTCCGCTGGCGCGTTCTATGGTCAATTCTGGCTTTAATTCTCTGTTCGATTATCTCGTTTGGGCTCGTCTACTACTTTCAGGCGCTTGAAATCCTCATCGCTCCGATTCGGGACGCGTACAACGATCCGAACTTACAGCTGATTTTCTTATCCCCGGCTGATCCGTTCTTTGTGACACTGCGCTTGGCTATTTATGGCGGTGTGATTCTCTCATTTCCAATTCTCGTTTACCACATATGGTCGTTCCTCTCCCCTGCGCTCGAAAAAGACGAGAGAAGAGCGATCCTGCCGGCACTTTACCTAGGACTTTTGCTATTTATGGGTGGGGTCTGCCTAGCGTACTTTGCAGCGCTCCCCGTGACGCTTGAGTTCTTCAAAGCATTTCTGTCGGCTTCGCTTGAGGGTTCTCTTGAGATCAACGCTACGTTGGGCTTCATTGTGAAGATGCTCATTGCGTTCGGAGCTGTTTTTGAACTCCCGATCGTAATTCTTGCATTGAGTCTAATGGGTGTGGTCACGCCACAGTTTCTTCGCTCCAAGCGAAGGCACGCCATCGTACTGATCACGGTCCTAGCCAGTTTCATCACTCCGGGGGACGCCATTACGCTCACGGTCATGATGATGCTTCCGCTAATCGTGCTATACGAGTTTGGCATCTTCCTTTCGGTCGGCGTGTACCGGAGAAAGGCTAAGAAAGAAGAGGAATACGAGAGGAATCTTAAGCCGCCAGATGGCTCAGTCGGGACCGAGCAATAAGCGTGCACGATGTCTCATTCCGATGGAGTCTGTCGGTAGTGGTGCTAGGGGTCACACTTCTAGGTCCCAGCCGAATCTTGGCGCAAGTCGCTGATTCTACACGACTTGGCGATACGGCCATGATTCTGGACAGTGCGCAGAATGTGGACAATTCCATTAGTCAAGAATTACAGGTCGACTCGGCTCGCCAAGCTATTCTGGAACGGCTAGAGCGTCTTGCTCGTCCAATCGGAGCCGACAGCGTCCTATTTGTTCAGGACTCTTCTCGCCTTGCAGATGCGGCTGAAGGTGACCGTGGAGGTGGCGGGATGGATGATGTAGCCACCGAACTTTTTACAATGCCAGGTTTCTCGTTGACGGAGTACAGGGGAGCGCAGGCCGACTTCCAAGCGAAAGAACGGATTCTGGTTTTGCAGGCTCCGGAAGGTGGTCGTGCGCGAGTATCTAGTGAGGGATCTGCTATTGAGGCCGATACGTCGATCACTTTCGACGAGTCATCGGGCTCGATCCGGACCGTGGGAGATGCTACGTACACGCCGCCCGACGGTGATCCAGTTGATGCAGCGAGTATGGTATACAGCTTAGGGCAGGGGAGAGGAACGGCACTCGATGCAAAAACAGCTTTCGCTCAGGAAGGAGCGAATTGGATGATCCGCGGTGATATGCCGTTTGCTGCCCCTGACTCGACGTTCATGTCCCATGCGCACTTCACCTCATGCGACTTGGATGAGCCGCATTATCATTTCGAAACGGACGAGATCAAAGTCGTTGCTGGGAACGTTCTGGTGGCGCGTGGAGTCCGTCTGTACTTCGCTGACGTTCCGGTCGCGTGGCTCCCTTTTATGGCTCAGAGTCTCACGAGAGGCCGTCGGTCAGGTCTACTAACGCCTCGTTTTTCAGTGAACGATATCGTTCGGACTTCGGGTGGCTACCGGCGTCGGGTGAGTAATTTGGGCTTCTACTGGGCGGCTAGTCAGTACGCAGACGCTCTGGTTGCCATGGACTGGTTTAGCGAAACGTTTTTCGCGATGACTGGATCTGTGCAATATCGGTTCCGGAAACACTTTCTAGAGGGCTCCATCAACGCTAAGCGCTTCTGGAATTCCAATGGTTCCGGTGAACTCGCTTTGGATACGAGACACTCATGGGACGTGGATGAACGTACTCAACTCCGGGTTTCGGGGCGGTTTGTTTCAGACAATCAGTTCGTAAGAGATAATTCATTTAACCCGCAGGAGGTTACCCAGTCGATCGACTCAGAAGCTGGTGTGAATCGACGATTCGATTGGGGTTCAATGTCTCTCGCAGCGAATCGAAAGCAGTACCTCTCCGACGATCGTACAGAATGGTTGTTACCATCGGCGAATGTATCTCTGTCGCCGATCACACTGTTTCAGGCTCCTTCGAGTGAAGCTTCTTTTTATAACAATATGACGTGGTCGGGTGCCGGGGGGTTCCGACGTAATGCTGTAGATCGTCTTCAGTCCCCCGGTGACACGATTACCTCGTTGGCGGGGCTAGACCGAGAGGTGATGACTGGGACCCTGCGGAGTAATCTCAGCCTTGGCAGGCTGACACTTTCGCAAGCAGTGGATCTCACAGAGGATCGAACGGCTGGTGCACTGGACAACGCATTTTTGGTGATTCCTGATTCAATCCAAGAAGCACAGCTGATGATAGGGGATCTGACTGAGGCCAAGCTGCGATGGTCTACCAGTGTGAATTATCAGCAGCAACTAATTGGGTCGACTACGATTACGCCACGTCTATCTTTATCGGGCAATATGCTTCGTTCGAATACGGATCCCTTGGCACAGAATTTTGTGTCCGCTCCGTCTCGTATCGCCTTCGGGGCTCAATTGAAGACCGACGTTTACGGCTTTTTTGGGGGTTTTGGTCCGTTCGAGGCCATTAGGCACAAGATCACTCCGGCGATCGACTACGCTTGGAGCCCCGAGTCCGCACCGACAGATATGCAGCGAGCGATATTCGGTGCGCGAGCGCTCCAGCCTAAAAATGCTATTTCTGTATCACTAACGCAGACTTGGGAAGCCAAGCCACGTGAGCCAGAGGGAGAGGAACAGGTGGTGTCTCTACGATTAGAGAGTGAGGGCCCGCTTGGGGATTCTCTTGGCACAGGCATAGGGCCTTCTCAGCCTGATTCACTCGAGAGCGCATTGGCCGCACCCGACAATGCCGAGGGAGGGCTACAGAGGGTTCAACAGGTTCCAGCTATGACCTTGCTTGCGTGGCGCACAAGCGTAATTCAGTACGATTTCGTGCAAGCGGATTCAGTAGGACTATTCCTTTCAGGTTTCGAGACTACCCGGTTGTCCAATCAGTTTTCTTCCGATTATCTGAGGGGCCTAGCAGTTTCAGTTGATCATGAACTCTTCGCCGACGAGTTGGATGAGAATGGGCAACTTGCCGAGAGGCGTTTCGAACCCCATCTGAGTTCTGTAAATCTCGGCTTTTCGGTCGGTTCCTCCTCTTCAATTTTTCGTTGGCTCACTTTCTGGAAGGGAGATGATGAGCGAGGTGAAGCTGCCGTTGAACCAGATAATTCGGATGAATTGGATTTTTCAGGGACGATGGACGAATCGACGATTGTTCCTGGGATGGGCAGGAATGATGTGTCTTCGCCGGCAATTGAACAGAGTACTAGCGGGTCTGCTGGCGGATGGAATGCCAACTTGAGCTACTCTCTCCAGCGGCCTAGTGATCCCTCACGTTTTTCCAGTCAGATGCTCAGTGGAACTTTGCGACTCCAGCCAACGGAGAAGTGGTCGGTGAGTTGGCGAACGGCTTATGATTTAGAGTTGGGAGCGTTCAACGATCATTCGATTCGTCTCACTCGAGATTTGCACCGTTGGGAGGCAAACTTTGATTTTCTTCAGACTGCCACCGGAAACTGGACGTTTAGATTTGAGGTTTCCTTGCGTGACAACCGTGACCTCAAGTTCGACTATAGGCAACGGAACTTAGATATGGGCCGTCAATCGCGGTGACCATCCAACTGGGTGCATGAGATTCATCGGGTTAAGCCAAGTCCATATCCCGATATAGGAAGTTCAGTTCAGTGACTCTGGTCCGGATAAGCGTGGCGGCGTTATACCACGATGACTCCGCTTTCCTTTGGTTAGGTAGATTTAACCATGGTGTCTGATATACGTGTGCCAGTGCTCGAAGCTGTACCAAATATCTCGGAAGGTCGCGACCTTGGGTTGATCCGCGACATGGTCGCCCTGATAAGTGGATACGACGTGGAGGTCTTGGACTGGTCCACTGACCCAGATCACCATCGTGCCGTAATAACTTTTATAGGTCCTCCGACCGCTGTCGAAGACGCTTCGGTATCCTTAGCGGATTTTGTTCGGGAGCACGTTGACCTACGAAAACATAGGGGAGTGCATCCGCGGATTGGTGCCTTGGATGTGTTACCGTTCGTGCCATTAAATGACATGTCGATGATTGAAGCGGTCCATTCTGCTCGACGAGTCGCGGAGGCGATAAGTGCTCTAGGTGTTCCGGTGTATCACTACGGCTACGCGTCTAGTCCTCCTGGTCTTGATTTGGCAACCTTGAGGCGTGGTGGCTTTGAAGAACTCACCGGGGGCTGGCCGCTGGACCGGTTGCCAGACCAGACGGCGGGCCGGTCATCTGCGCATCCGACTGCTGGGGTCACCTGTGTAGGAGCCCGACAGGTTCTATTGGCGTGGAATATCTTTACTGAGGGAATCACACTCCAGGACGCACGGTCAATAGCTTCAAAGATTAGAGAACGGGATGGGGGGTTTGCTGGTGTACGAGCTCTGGGCTTAGTACTTGAGGTGTCTGGACGCATCCAAGTATCTATGAATCTTGAGGACCCTTTCAGAACATCGCCGTTAGATGTTTTTGACGCTATCGCCTTTGAGGTTTGTGCTCTTGGGGGTCAGGTCACCGAGACGGAAGTCGTCGGTATGCTGCCGGATACTCTTGTGCTCCGTAATTGCGAAGACAGATTAAAGCTCCCCGATCCGGGGCATGCCAGAAGATTATCCGAAAGATTGGCAAGACACATCGCTGCGCGAAAAGACGGTCGCCGGGGGGGCTCCTAAACAACAATATAGAAGATCAAGTCTCTCACGCAGAAAGAGAGCATGATTGGTCAAATTCGGCTAAATAAGACCGCGATTCCGGATTACATCAGAAACTTTGCAGAGGTGAAGAGTGTCTCTAAGGGAAGTTAGACTGAACAGCGGGGCGATGGATCCTTACCCTATCCTGTCCAAAAGAAATCACAGGCAATGACAAAACTGGTTGGCAACCCCGCGCCGCAGCTCTCGGCGATTCAGGCTCCCGTAAGTTCACTTGTGGCGGGTGTTGGTGACGAGATCCGCAGGATTGTACTATCGGATTTCGACCGAGTCGAAGAGGTCAATGAGCATCTGCTTTTCATGCGAGGGAAACTGTTCCGACCGACGTTGCTTCTACTGTGCAGTCGAGTCGCCGATAAGGAATGTGAAGATGCACTCACTTTGGCTGCGGTGGTTGAACTCGTTCATCTAGCCACACTGGTGCATGATGATGCAGTAGATCATTCAGTGTTGCGGCGTGGTCTCCCCACGGTGAATGCACTATGGACGCATCAGGTGTCAGTAATCATGGGAGATTACCTCTACTCGAAGGGAGTCTCCGAGCTGGCAAGGGTCGGCAATTTGGAGGCGCTCGCGGTACTGGCGAGAGCGGCGAATGAGATGTCGGTGGGGGAGATGCGACAGCTAACTTCATACGATGCGCTGGACTTTTCGGAAGACGATTATTATCGGCTGATTGCGGCTAAGACGGCGTCATTGATGGCGGCAGCTTGCGAGATGGGAGCCATTTCCGGTGCACCTGAATACCGGGGAGCCCTCGCTTCTTATGGGCATAATCTAGGGATGGCATTTCAGATCGCGGACGACCTGCTCGACTACACGGGAACGGAAGCCGTGACTGGGAAACCGACTGGGCATGATCTCCGGGAGCGGAAGGTCACTCTTCCTCTTGTCTCGGCACTCGAGCGCGTATCCAAGAAAGAGGATGAGGAGATTCGGGACTTCTTCACGCGTATTGATCCTACGGATCAAGAGATAGCTCGAATCGTCGATATCGTAGCTGAGCACGGTGGATTAGACTATGCCAGCGAGGTAGCGGAACGTTATGCTGCTCGGGCTCGAGGAGACCTCAAATCACTTCCGGACAGTCCGGCGGTGACTTCACTCTTCGATGCGGTCAGTTACGCTGTGGATCGGATCAAGTGATTCGGGCTAAGACAATGCGAACGAAAGAAAAAAAGAGGTCGGGGTGTGTCTAGTAGTCTTCTAGAAGGTCCGGGAAACCGAGGCTGGAAGAGATTCCTATTTACTCTGGTACTGGGGCTATGCTTGGGTGGGCTACTTACGAAGCTGGTGGATTTTTCCCTACCTGACGGAGCGCCCCGGGATTTCCTTCTGACTTCGGTGAATGTATCGGTCGGTCCGCTTTCTGTAGACCTAGTGGCTGTCGCAATTGTGCTGGGGCCCCTTACTCTGACATTGAACTTCTTGACAATAGTAGGCGTTGCTATAGTTGCGATGGTGGTTCGTTCTTGGATTTGACTAGTATCGACGGGGTTAAGCCCCGGGGGAGTGCTTGAAGAATGGGTCTTGGTGGATTTGGTATGGGGGAGATGGTTTTCATCTTCCTGATAGTGCTTCTTCTTTTCGGCGCGAAGCGCCTGCCTGAAATCGGATCATCTCTCGGAAAAGGAATCCGTGAGTTTAAGAGTTCGGTTCGAGAGATCGAGCACGAGCTCAAGGTGCCGGATCGACAGATCCATCACTCAAGTCCGCCTCCAAAATTGGCATCGGAGGATGAAGGATCTGAGGAAGGCGAGCCGCGCAGCCTAAGTGACAGCGCTGTTGATGTCTCTGACGACTGAATACAGTGTCAACATCGCAGAGATTGATCTTCGTCTAGAGCATGCGCGAGTGCGCGTCTAGCTGGTTGGTCAGCCTCCGTTCAAAAGAGCATCGGCATTTGAGGGATCGCATCTTCGTCGACCGGTGCGAGCACCACGTCGCGTCGGTCACGAATGTTTGCGGATGCACGTAGGGCTTCTATCCACTCGCCAAGCCTAGCTTGCTGTCTAATTGAGATCGCAGACTGCCTCTGCTCCGTGAGCTGAGCGAGCCACGCTGTCGAGTCAGCGTCCGTGCGAGTAAGAACCTCAATTACGTAGACGTTAGCCGGTGTCGGCACTACCTCGCTAACCTCTCCGAGTCCTAGCCCGAACGCTGCTCCGATCGCTGCATTTTGGCGGCCAATTCCAGCGACGAAATCACTCCGACTGAAAGGACCGGACATCCGCACGTCGAGTTCAAGGTTGGCGGCGGCATTCGATAGCACCGATCCCCCACGAACCAGGGCCACTAGCTCCTGCGCGTCCATCTGCGCCTGGTTCATCTTTGCGTCAAACAGCAAGGTAGACTCAATGGCTGCTTTGGCATCTTCAATCGGCAGGATCCCTTCCGGTTCCGATGAGATCAACTCAAGAGAATAGAATGCAGTAGACGTTTCGAATACTGGGCTAACATCACCTGGGGACGCTTCCTCAAATGCCCAATCCGCTCCCTCGGAAACCTGGCCGGCTCCAGGAAGGAACGGGAAGTTCTGCGCGATGTCCAACTCGGTGGACGTCAAGCCAGCCAAGGAAGCGGCTTGATCTAGGGCCATTTCTTCGCCGAGATCTTCAAGTGAATCGGCGAGTGTGAGAAGCTGAATCTCGCTCTCATCTGTTCGAGCGATTGGGAGTAGAATGTGACGTGCCTTAACGCTATCCTGAGACCAGCGCTCTTGTACTTCGATGACGTGAAGGCCGAAGCTCGTCTGAACAGGGCCCGCCAGTTGTCCGGGGGCTGTAGCGAAGACGACTGAATCGAATTGGGGGACCATCCTTCCTCGGCTGAACACTCCGAGGTCGCCCCCGATAGATGCCGTGGGCTGATCGGCAGACTCAGCTTGAGCTATCTCGGCGAAATCCGCACCCTGGCGGATCTCCTGCATTAACTCTAGCGCTTCTGCGTAGGCCGCGGCGGTGTCAGTGGCCGTCGGAGTTTTGTCTAAAACGACCGCCTTTAGAGAGGCGCGGGCAGGCACTTCGAATTCTGCCTGATTCGAACCGTAGTAATCTTCAATTTCCGCGTCCGAGACACTGAATGCCTCATCTTGGTATCGTACTGAAGGATCCATCGGAACATATCGAATTTCTACTTGCTCGACCTGATCACGAAACTCCTGCCAGAGCTCAGCATCAGAAACGTAGATTCCCGAAGATACTTGTCGAAGCAGCTTGCCTCGCGGGATCACGTCCCTGTAGTACGCCTCCAAGAGTATCAGCTGTTCTGGGGGGAGGGTGGCCAGGAAAGTATGGTATGCCTGCAGGTCGAGACCCCCAGCATCATCTATGAACTGCCCTTGGAGGTAGTCGGGAGGCGAGAACTGCGCTGCTTCGCTCACTTCACGGTCTGTGACCATGATACCCCGTTCGCGCAGCTCTTGCAGAACGAGCAGTTGCGTCACGACTTCGTCGAAAGCCGCGTCTTCAATTTCCTTATTCTGTTGAGAGCTGATCAGTTCTTCTTGGTTTCTTTGAACCTGATCGTAAAGCTGCCGATAAGCGGCCATGTACGCTTCGTACATCACGGGTTGGCCGTTAACCGACCCGATTTCGCCTACACTACCACCACTCATTCCAGAGGCGTCCATGCCCCACTCGAACACCATGAGAC
>CETH01051459.1_pt1 | contig 12580 bp, 13 predicted proteins | sample 361461 | NCBI WGS metagenome assembly CETH01 (sample SAMEA2622695, study PRJEB7988) | marine metagenome | isolation source: saline water (ENVO:00002010), including
TATGAGGAAAAGTCAAAGACGCCAAACCAATAAAAATAACTTTATATATGGCTTCATCAAGTGAGTAGTAATTATTTAAAAATAATAATGAAAATAAATAAGCCAAAACCGTCAAAAGAGTTAATGGTATAGCTTTTCTTATAAACTCTTTTAAACCTAAATTAAAATTAGAATTTAGTTCAAATATTAAAGAAATAGAATGTCTTATTGAGTGTAAAAAACAAAAGTAAACTGTGAAAGCTAGAATAGGACTTAAAAAATAATTGATCATTAATATTGAGATAAAATCCATAATTAAAATTGATTTTAATTCGAAGCTTTTTTTATCAGATATTAGAAAACTTGAAACTAAGCTCGCAAATAAAAAAAAAATAAGAATATCATTCTCAACTAAGATACTTTCTAAAATATTTAGATTTAAATAACCAAAAATTTCTAATGTTTCTTTTTTATGGAAAAGCAATGGAGCAATTATAACAACTAATCCTTTTAAAAAATATATTAATTGATTTATAGGAATCTTTTTATCAATTATAAAATCACTGTCTTCTTTACCAAAATGATAAGATGCTACTAATAGAAAAATCATTAGCAAAAATTGAGGAAATAAAAGCCAAAATAAAATTATTAGCAAACTTAAAAAAATATAAGCCATATAAAATAAAAAAACTGATTTTATTTTATAGATTTTTAAAAGTTTTTTACCTTTAAGATTATCCAAAGATCCATGTGAAATGCCAATTGATAGAATTAAAAATAGACAAATTAAATTTAAATTACTACTTTTTAGATATTCTATAGCTGAAAGAATAATACATAAGTTAAAGAAAACTAATGAGTGATTAAAATTTATTTTTTTATTCATTTTATAAACTGAATACAGCTTTAATAAAAGTTGATTTAGGCATTTTTGATATTATATGCAAATCTTCTATCAAATTACTTTTATTTGAGAGGAATTTAATAACAGTGCTTGAAGGTTCATTGAACATTCGAAAAAATATATCTGGCATTTTTTCAGGATATTTTTTTAAAACTTTTAAAAATATTTTGTCTAAAGATTGGTATTTTTTATTTATTTCATATTTTTTTGTATTTTGGATATTTTCTATATTCATTCTTATATACCTACTGTGATCTTGTATATTAAGGAAGGTATATCCTGTACTTAGTCTTGTCATGCCTCCGGCAGTACCAATATTTATTTTATTTTTCTCTTTAATATCTGATGGATAGAAAAGAGGGATTGCTCCTTCTTCTTTATAAATTATCTCATAATTTTTTATTTTTAAATTTTCCTCTATATATTTTTTTATTTGATAATTATAATCTTTCAAAGAATCATCCGTCATTTTTGATAACCAAGTAGTTTCAATTAGTGCACCATCTTTTTCAAAAGGCAATGTATAAAAAAAGTGTACATTATTTCTCTGATCACAATCAAAATCCATTAAATTAATTATTTCATCATCAAAAATTTTATTTTTTGTCTTGATTTCAAACCCACAAAAATGTTGCCAAAGAGCTTCACTATTAATTTTAATTGATGGAACACTATTAAAAATAAATGAATTACTTGTATTTATTTCATTAATATTTTTAAAAAAAAAAATATTTTTGTTCTCTTTTAGTGTTTTATTGATCTTTTTATAAAATAATTCACTATCAATACTTTGATATGGAAAATCATCACATTTCAGGTGTTTAGTGCCTAATGGAGAATTTATTGAAAAGTTTTTCCAACTTTTCTTAACACAATCTTCAAAATTATGGTTTGTTATTTTCCAAAAGGACCATGTTTTGTCTCTTTTATATTGTTCCCTTGGCTCAATAATTGCTAGAGTTTTATTTTCTAATTTTTTGTGTAATTCTAATTCGTAAGCTAAAGATAGACCTGCGCACCCACCACCAATAATAATATAATCAAATTCTTTCATTCAAATTTATTTGTTCATTTATAATATTATGTTCATCTATTTTTAAATGTTCACCAGGTTTAATAAAAATTAACTTTATGAAATCAAAAATACTTAATACAGTTTGAATTATTTTACCTAAATTAGAGACATAAATCTTTCCTGAACTCTTATAACTATCCATATTTCTTTTATTCAATATTTTGTATCCTATGCCTCTATATAACCTCCTAGCTACTAAAATTGCAAACCTACTACTTGCAGGAATTTCACTAATTGATTTAAATGAATTATCGTAAAATTTATCAGCTAATTTTAGTGTATCTTTAATAGTCTCAAAATTGGAATTAATATAAATTCTATTTCTAGCATAATCTTCAATTACATCTCTTGCAATATTAGTTAGTTGCATAGCAATACCAAGATCTATCGCACCTTTTAAAGAATTTTTTGAATTTACTTTTAAAATTTTCGCCATCATTAAACCAACAGTTCCTGCAACTCTATAAGAATAAATGATTAAGTCTTTATTAGAATTAAACTTAACATGTTCTTTTAAATCTGACTCAACTCCATCAAATAAATCTAAGATTATATTAGGAGAAATTTCAAATCTTTCCATTAAGATATATATTTTTTCTATTATTGGGTTATCAAAATTTTTATTCTGGAATTCATTTTTAAATTCCTCAAATTTTTTCTTTTTTAAATCTAATTTAAGATCTTGATCTGCAATATTATCCAAAGTTCTGCAAAAATCGTATAAATCAGAACTATTTTTGTAAATTTTTTGTGGTAAAAAAAAACCTGCCCAATTAAATGATTTAGCATAAATTGATAGAAAGTTTTGAGACATTACAAAATCTTATCTAGAACTTTTGCAGAAGACAATACCCCAGGAACCCCAGCTCCTGGATGCGTCCCTGCACCAACAAAATATAAACCATCACAAACTTCTGACTTATTATGAAATCTAAAATATGCTGATTGGGTAAATTTTGGTTGTATAGAAAATCCTGATCCGTATTTTGTATTCAATTCCTTCTGAAAATAATCAGGCGTTAAATAAAAGTCTTCAACAATATTATTTTTAAGATCTGGAAGTATACTTTTTTCCATTTTTTCAATAACTAGTTCTTTTAATTTTTCACCCTCTACTGACCAATTAATATTTGACTGGTTATTTGGTACTGGCACCAAGACATAAAAACAATCATGATTCTCTGGAGCCATTGACTTGTCTGTAGCCGATGGTCTATGTAAATAAAAACTTATATCTTCATTTAGCTTTTTATTCTCAAAAATGTCATCCAGGTGTTCTTTATATTTATCACCAAATTTTATTGTATGATGTTCAACATCTTCATAAACTTTTTTTGTACCAAAATAATAAACAAATAAACCCATCGAATACTCCATTCTTTTTTTTTTCCATTTAAAGATTGGGCTTGTTATCTTATTATCTAATAATTTTTCATAAACAGCAGGTGGGTCTGCATTACAAATAACATTATCTGCTTTTATCTCTGTCTGATTTTTTAGAATAATGTTTTTTATTTTTCCTTTTTCTAAATTTATTTTAGTAACTTCTGATCCTTTTAAAATTTTTATATTTTCCTCATTCATCAATTTTTCTAAACCTTTGATAATATTTCCAGTGCCTCCCATTGAATAATGTATTCCCCATTTTTTTTCTAAAAATAAAATCAGACCATATATTGACGTTGTTGTGAAAGGGTTGCCCCCCACTAAAAGAGGATGCATGCTAAGTATACGCCTTAATTTTTCATTTTTTATATAAGATGACACTAAGGAGTAAACAGATTTATAACTTTTAAGGGCAAGCAGTGATGGTATTTGCTTAATCATAAAAGAAGGTTTATCAAAAGGAACATCTGACAACTCTGTAAATCCTTTGTTAAATATTCTTTCTGTAAATTTAACTAAATTCTCATAACCTTTAACATCTTCTTTATTTATTTTTTCTATTTGATTTTTCATAGAAACTTCATTTCCCGAATAGTCAAAACTCATGCCATCTTCAAATATGAATCTATACCAAGTATTTAGAGGGGTAATTTCAATATAGTTTTTTGGATCCTTGTTAAATAATCCAAATAGCTCATTTATTAAATATGGAGCAGTAATAACTGTTGGTCCACCATCAAACACAAATCCATTTTTTTTAAATACTCTTGCTCTTCCGCCTAAATCATTATGTTTTTCAATTAAAGTTACATTATGGTTTTTTGCTCTTAATCTAAGAGCAGCAGCGATACCTCCAAAACCAGATCCAATAACAATAGAATTCATTCAACTAATTTATATTTTTTTTTTGGTAAAGTAAAAAAATTTTAAATATTAAGAATTTATTTTTTTCAACTGTGTTTTTACTTCTTCTAAATTTTTTTCAAAAATAGTATCAAGTTTAGATTTATCAACAGATGTAGTAATAACCTTTTTTACAGATTCTATTGCAATTTTTACAGAATTATCTTTAATTTCCTTTATTGCAGCCTCTTTCATTTGATTAATTTTTGTCTCTACCAATTTTTTCTTAATTTCTGCAGATTTATGAAACTTATCATTCATCTCTATGATTAAATTTTCGCTTTCCTTTTTTGCTTGATTAATTATTTTTTCACCTTCAGTTGTTGCACTATCTAATTTATTTTGAGTAACTTCTAAAAAATCTTTTGCTTCATTCCTTAGTTTTTCACTTTCATCTATTTCTTTTTTTATATTTAAAATCTGATTATTTAATAATTCATTTATTTTTTGAGGAATTTTAAAGTAAATTAATATTCCAATAAAAATAAAAAAAGAGACCGCTACCCAAAATGTTGCATCAAATTCCATAATTAATTACTTTTTCTAGCCACATCTTCTACTATTGCAGAAATGCTACTATTATTTACTTCTGCACCGATTAATTTTTTTAAAAGTTCTGATGATGTTTCTTGTGCTATTTTTTTTATCCTCTCTGGTGATTTATTTTTTAAATCACTAATTTCATTTTCAGTCTTTATTATTTCCTCATTCAATTCATTCTCTAATGCCTCTCTTTTCTTATCAATATCTTTAATTATTCTTTCTCTTGCTTGATTAAAATAATTTTTGGCATCATTTTTGCTATCTAAGATTTTTTTTTCGTATTCTTTTATTTTTATATCACTTTCTTGTCTTTGTTTTTCAGCTGTTTCAATATTATCCAAAATTTGGGTTTTTCTTCTTTCTAAGTTTTCACTTATTTTTGGTAAAATTAATTTTGAGAGCAATAAAAATAAAACTCCAAATGTAATAACCAACCAGAATATTTGTGAAATCCAAAATTCAGGATTCAGTTGTGGCATACCACTACTTTCAGCACTTTTTGCATAACTTATAACAAAAAAGTTTATTAAAGATGCCTTAAGGAATAACTTAAATAACATCAATTAGAATGCAAATAAAATTATTAATGCAACAACTAATCCAAATAATCCTGTAGCTTCAGCCAATGCAAAACCTAATAATAAGTTTGGAAATTGTTTTTGGGCAGCGGATGGATTTCTCATTGCTCCAGATAAATAATTACCAAAAATAATTCCTATTCCAACACCAGCGCCTGCCAATGCAATTGCTGCCAATCCTGCTCCAATCATTTTTGCTGCTTCTAGTTCCATTTTATCCTCCTATAATTTAATGGTGTAAGTTTAATGCATCGTTCAAATAGATGCAGGTTAAAATTGCAAAAACATAAGCTTGAAGAAAAGCAACTAATATCTCCAAACCAGTTAATGCAACTGAAAAGCCTAATGGCAACCAACCACCGACTATTCCGAGGCTTATTACAAAACCTCCAAATACTTTCATCATAGTGTGTCCTGCCATCATATTAGCAAACAATCTGACAGACAAACTTATTGGTCTACTTAAATAAGAAATTATTTCAATTACAACTATCAAGGGTAACAATACCATTGGAACACCACTTGGTACAAACAATTTTAAGTATCCAAACCCATGTTTAATAAATCCTATAATTGTTACTCCTATAAATATAAATGCAGCTAGTACAAATGTAACAATTATATGACTTGTAACAGTAAATGAGTAAGGAATCATTCCAAACATATTGCAGAATAGAACAAACATGAACAAAGAAAATATAAAAGAAAAATATGGTTTTGCTTTTGATCCTGCCGTATCACTGATCATCTTTGATACAAATGAATAGCTTAGTTCTGCGAGAAGTTGTAATTTATTTGGTATCAATGTATTTTTTTTTGATCCTAAATTAAATATTATTAATATTGCAATTGAACTTATTGCCATAAATAAACTTGCATTAGTAAAAGACAAATCTATTTCTCCAATTTTAATTTCCGGACCAATCCTGTAGACATTGAACTGGTACATTGGATTTGCTGCCATAATATTACAATAAGTTTTATTTCTGCATTTTTTTTGCTGATTTAATTACATTTAATATTCCAGCAATTACCCCTACAAAAAAAAATATTAAAATTAACCAGGGTTTAGTACCAAACCAATCGTCTAAAATAAACCCAATAATTGTCCCTACGGCCACTGCGGCTACAAGTTCTGTACTTAATTTAAATGCACTCCCAAAACTTGATGATTGTTGATTTTTTGATCGATTATTTTTTTTAAAAGCTTTCTTTTTTGCAATTTCCAGGCGAGTTTTGAAATTATCATCAGGCATTTTATGCCACCATAGTTTCAGCTTTTTGTAAATCAACAGCAACAAGCTGGCTTACACCTTTTTCAGGCATTGTTACTCCGTAAAGTCTATCCATTTTAGACATTGTTAATGCATGGTGTGTAACGATTATAAACTTAGTAGTTGTGATTTTAGTTAGTTCTTCCAATAAATTACAAAATCTCGTAACATTTGCATCATCTAAAGGTGCATCTACTTCATCAAGTACACAGATAGGAGAAGGGTTAGTTAAAAATACTGCAAAAATCAAAGAAAGAGCAGTCAATGCTTGTTCACCTCCAGATAACAAAGTTATAGATTGAAGTCTTTTTCCTGGAGGACTAACAAGAAGGTCTAGTCCTGCATCCAGTGGATCATCAGAGTCAACCAATTCTAATTTTGCGCTCCCACCATTAAAAAGTTTTGTATATACTTCATTAAATTTTCTATTTACTTTTTCAAATGCATCTAAAAGTCTTTCCCTGCCTTTTTGGTTTAATTCATTAATACTTTCTTTTAATTTTATTATTGCTGTAACAAGATCAGCTCTATCCTGCTCCATCCTTTTTATTTCTGTTTCATATTTAGAAGTCTCTTCACTTGCTCTTAAATTAACAGAGCCTAATTTTTCTCTTTGCCTTTTTTTTTCATCAAGTAATTCCTCTTGTGTTACAGCGTCAGGCAATTCTTGATCTTGATTTAAGTTTGAAAATTCTAAAATATTACTTTCATTCAAACTTAATTCTGTATCCACTCTCTCCAACAAGTCATTTCTTCTTTTATTTAAACCATCTATAGTAGCACCAGAGCTTGCTTTTCTTTCTCTAATCTGAATTGTCTCCTCTTTTGCTTTATTTAATTCTGTTAAAAAATTTGAAATTTTATTTTCAGTTTCTTCAATAATAATTTCACTTTGATTTTTCTCATTTTCAACAGATCTTAAACTTTCTGATATTTGACCTTTTTTTTCAGCTTGGGATTGAGGTTGTTTTTCTAACTCATTGAGCTTTTGAGACTCTTTTATTTCTCTCTCTCTTAATTGTAATATTTTTTTTTCAGAGTTGGATAATAAATTTTTCCAGCTATCTACTTCTTTTTCAATTATTTTTATTCGTTGTCTTCTTTTAAGAGATTCATTTTTAATACTTTGATTTTTACTATAATTATCTGCATATTCTTCTTGAAGAGTCTTTATATTTTTATTTTTTGAAACTATCTTTGAAAATTTATCTTCATTAATTTCACCTTTTAGAATTTGATTTATAAAAGACAAAGATATTTTTGAATCTTCTAAAATTGATTTAGCTTCATCTAATTTTTTTTCATCAATAAATTTTATTGATTTTATAATATTTTCGCTAACTTCATCAACAGTCATTATGTTTTTTTGTAAAACTTCTGAATTAAAATTTTTTAAAATAACTTCAACTTTCTCTTGTTCGTTTTTTAATTTAGTCTTTGCCAAGTCTAAATCTTCATTAGACTTTTTTTCAGTTTCATAATATTTTGAATCAATTTCAATCAATTCTTTTTTTTCTTCTTTAATTCTCTTTTCGTTTGAATTTGCATCAATCACTATACTTTTTTCTCTATCTATATCTTCGTCGATTGTTTTGAGGGATATTTTTATATTGTTAATTTCATCTTTAATTCTCTCATTTTCCTCATCTAAATTTTTTAATTCTAGATTAAGTCTTTGAATTTTTGAGATATTTTCAATATTTTTATCTTTTACTGGATTTATTTTTTCAGTTTCAAATTTTATTTGTTTCTCTAGTTGTTCTAACTTTTTATTGAATTGATTTACCTCACTTTCAGCCTCAGAATTTATTTCATTTTCTAACTTAATTTCTTGGTCAATATCTTTTAATCTTAAATAATATAAACCTGCTTCAATTTTTTTTATTTCATCAGATATTAATTTATATTTCTCTGCTTCTTCAGCTTGCTTCTGAAGTCCAGCTAGTTGTTTTTCTTGTTGCCTCCTCAATTCATCTGCTCGTTTTAAATTATTTTCTGATGCATTTAATCTAAGTTCTGCTTCATGCCTTCTAACATGAAGTCCGGATATTCCTGCAGCCTCTTCAATTATTGCTCTTCTATCTACAGGTTTAGCTGTCACAAGAGCTCCAATTCTCCCTTGACTAATTAAAGATGGAGAATGTGCTCCAGTTGACAAATCAGCAAAAAACATTTGAGCATCTTTTGCTCTAACCTCTTTGTCATTTATATAAAACTTTGAACCTTTATCCTTTTCTATTTTTCTTCTTATATTTATTTCTTCAATATCCTTATATTGATGTGGTCCTTCTTTATTCTCATTAGACAATGTTATAATTGCCTCAGCAATATTTTTTGAAGGTTTATTAGATGTGCCTGAAAATATTACATCTTCCATTCCCGAGCCCCTCATACTCTTTGCAGATGTTTCTCCCATACACCATCTAAGTGATTCTACAATATTTGATTTACCGCAGCCATTTGGTCCCACAATTCCTGTAAGACCATCTTCAATTAAAAAATTTGTTTTATCAGCAAATGATTTAAAACCGTTGAGTTGGATTTTTTTAAACTCCATTCAATATGTTATATCATTTTTTCTAATTTTTTTTTTAATTTTTTGTAGTTTTGTGGATTATCGAACTTTTTATCGTTAATAATCAAGGTTGGAGTAGCTTCTATTTCATATTTTTTTACTGCATTGATTCGATCAGTCAAAATATGGTCCTCAATGACTTTATTATTAATACAATCATTATAATTAATTCCAAAGTTTTTTTCTTTAACTATCTGTTCTAAATTTTTATTTAAATCCTCAAGAGTTTGACCTGACAACCATTTTTTCTGATTTTTATATAAAAAGTGTAAAATATCTGATTCACCATCATTTCTGCAATGAGCTAGTTTTGATGCATTTAATGATGCAAGATCAAGAGGAAAATTTCTAAATTCTATATTTGCATATCCTTTATCTATAAAATCTTCCTTTAACTTTGGATAAATATCCCTATGAAAATTTGCACAATGAGAACAGGTTAAAGATTCATAAACAATCAACTTAATTTTTGCATTTAAATTGCCCTCTTTAATTACTTTTACATCATCATCAGCTGTTAACGAATTTGTAAAAAATAAAAATAATATAAATATAATTAAATTTTTTTTCATTTTTTAGTAAATAGTTTACTCAATGTTAATAAAGATTTCTTTATTTTTTTATTTTTTATACCTGAAATTTTTTCTGTATATTCTTTTTTTGTCACATCTTTAGGATTTTTCTCTTTAAATTCATCTTTTTCTCCATCAAATGGAATTAATTTAATCTTATTTATAACTTTATAACCAAAAAAAATGTTCATTTTATCTACTATCAAGCCCTTTGAGTATTCCAGATCAACTTCATGTCCTCTTTTAACCATAATAATTAGGCAACTTTCTCTTACTTGATTAGAGCTTTTAAAAGATTTAGGGAAACAAACTTTGAATAATTCTTTGCCAACTATATATTGCCAATTATCTAATGTTTCTGAGTAAATATGGCCTTTTTTTGTGATAATTTTTTTTATTTTTGCTGGTAAAGTATTTTTAAAAGATCTTAACCCTTGAATGGTTTTGCTTCTCTGCTTAATATTATATTTGAAATTCATATGAACAATCAAAATATACCAAAAAAAATTCTATATTGGTACGATAATAATAAAAGAATATTGCCTTGGAGATTTAAATCATCGCAAATTAAAAAAGAATATTTTACTTTAGTAAGTGAATTTATGCTTCAACAGACCCAAGTAAAAACTGTTATACCTTATTTTAATAATTTTATTTCAAAAATTCCAAATTTAAAAAGTTTATCTAAAGTAAGTGATAAAAAGCTAATGAAATGTTGGGAAGGATTAGGTTACTATTCTAGAGCTAGAAATCTCAAAAATACTGCAAAAAAAATTATAAACGAATTTGAAGGTAATCTTCCTAGTAATGAACAAGACCTTAAATCATTACCAGGTGTGGGCGACTATACTTCCAAGGCTATAATGGCAATTGTATTTAATAAAAAGATTATACCTTTAGATGGAAATATAGAAAGAGTATTAAAGAGAGTTTTTAATTTAAAAAAATATGAGGAGATCTCTAAAGAAAATTTAAATAAAAAAAAAATTTTTTTTGGAGATACAAGTAGATCTGGCGATTATGTACAAGCTATAATGGAGATAGGAGCATTAATATGTAAACCTATTAGCCCACTATGTAATGAGTGTCCTATTTCTAAAAATTGCATTTCATTTAAAAAGAAAGACTTTGAGTTAATCTCTAAAAATAAATTTAATAAGGAAAAGTTTTTTGAGGTAAGTATTTTTCAAAATAAAAATAAAAAATACCTTCTTTTAAAAAATAAAAAATTTAATTTTTTAAAAGGTATGCCAATATTTCCAATGCACGAAATTTCAAAATTACAATTTAAAAATTATATTGGAAAAAAAATTAATATTAAAATATCTAATATAGATATGAAAATTTTATTGAAGAAAAAGAAAAATTTTTCAAAATTTAAAAATAGTTTATTAATAGGTACAAATGAAATAAATGATTGGACCTTACCCTCATTTACAAAAAAAATATTAAATACAGTAAAAAGAAATTAATGAAAAAAATTGGAATTATAGGATGTGGTATATCAGGATTATATCTTGCAAATATTCTTAATAATAATCCAGAATTTGATTATAAAATTTTTGAAAAAAGAAATGATTTAAATTTATTAAATGGCTATGGAATTCAACTTTCAGTAAACTGCACTAAACTTCTTAATAAAATTGGACTTAACAATCTTGACACTTCAGAACTATATTTTCCATCGAAAGTTAATTTTTTTCAATCAAATAACTACAAAAAAATATGTGATATAGATCTTACCCAATTTAATGAAGGTTTAGATCGATATACAACAATGAAAAGATCAACTTTATTAAAATTATTATTACAAAAAATTCCTAAAGATAAAATTAAGTTTAACACAACTCTAACCAATTTAGAAAATGACAATAATATTAAAGCTATATTCTCTGATAATTCATCAGAAAATTTTGATTTTCTAATAATTGCAGATGGAGTTTTCTCTCAGTCTAAATCTATAGTCTTTAATGAGAATCTAAAACCAAAGTATAATAATACCATAGCTTTAAGAGGAAAATTAAAAGAATTTGATAATAAAGATATTTCAATTTTTATGGGATCAAATTTTCATTATGTGATTTATCCGGTCAATCAAAATAATGAATATAATTTCGTAGCAATTTTAAAGAAAAAAATAAAAGAGAAAGATTTTAAAGACTCAAAAATATTTAAATCTGAAAATTTCCTAAATTCTTTAAAAAAAATTTTGATAAAAAATTCACAAATTAAAATTGAAAATTTAACTGAAGTTAAGGCATTTCCTGTCTTTGTTAGTAATAATATTCCATCAACAAATAAAAAAAATATTTTTTTATCTGGAGATGCCTTGTTTGCACTTTCACCTTCTTTTGCACAAGGTGCATCACAAAGCATAGAAACAGCACAGAATATATTTGACACTATTATTAATGATAAAAGTAATTTCTACAAAAATAAACTAAAAAAAATTTTATCAATACAAAATAGATCTAAATTAAATAATTTTTCATTTCATCTTTCGAACCCAATCAATATTTTTATTAGAAATTTAATTTTAAAATATCTTTCAAAAAATCGTAAATTTTTAGATTTTTATTTGGGAAAAATTTATAGGGATTAATTAGCTGGTCTAAGTCTTTGCCTTAACTCATCAATTGGTCTTAATGTTTTTCCTGATTGATAATGCCAGAATGTCCAACCATTACAGCTTTCAGCTCCAATAATTTTTGCTGCTACTTTGTGGATAGAACCTTCTGATTGTTGGTATTTAATGCTTCCATCAACCATTATTTTTGCATTAATTTTTTTC
>CETH01131605.1_pt1 | contig 12571 bp, 8 predicted proteins | sample 361461 | NCBI WGS metagenome assembly CETH01 (sample SAMEA2622695, study PRJEB7988) | marine metagenome | isolation source: saline water (ENVO:00002010), including
CCACTCTGGAGTATGAGGAAGACAAGATTCCAATCGATGTCGACCCCCATGAAGAGGAAGAGTGAGCTCCGGAAGGGGTGATTATCTTGCTCTGGCTGCCCCGTGAGTTGTTCGAGAAAGTCTCGGATACGGTAAATCCCAGAAAGACGACCGTTGCTCTGATTGTAATCACTGTAATTGTGATAGGCATCGGCGGTACAATCAGAATCTACGATGCGGGAGAGTCCTGTCCGGACTGGCCAACGTGCTTTGGGACGTTTGGATTCGACATCTCGGAGGAGGAGCAGGGGGAGTGGTGGGAAGAGCACCCAGAAGAAGCCGATTCAAGGGGTTCGGGTCACAGATATACATCCTTCCAAATCTTCACTGAATGGATACACAGACTCCTTGCTGGAGCGATATTAGGACCTCTGGTTATACTGAATTGGGTTGCCATTAAATTTGGCAATGAGGCTTCTTCTAGGTCAAAAAAGGCGGCCCTAGTTTCACTTATTCTGATTATTTGGCAGGGGGCAGTGGGCTGGCTAACAGTCAAACTTGACAATGAACACTGGAGTGTCGCACTCCACCTAGGATCGGCTCTCGCATTCATGCTCTGCCTGGTTTGGCTTTGGATGGAGCTATGCAAGGACGATGATGAGTTGCCGAGTTGGGCGGAGTTCGACCCACTACTGACGAAGAAATGGGGGCCGATTCTAGGATGGATGTCAATAGGCGCACTACTGACCCTGTTCTCCGGGGCCTTCGTCTCCACCACTCCCGGTGCGAATTACGGATGCGGAATAGGAGGGATTGGAGAATCTTGGCCCCTGTGCAATGGGGAGTTGTTTCCCTCAATAGAGGACTGGGAGATTCAGTCCCAAGTTGTACACAGGTGGTTGGTGGGGTTCGTAGGGCTGCTGCTAATCTCCACTTCTTACATGATATGGAAAGACTGTGAGCATGGTCAAAGTGGCGTGATGCTCAAGAATTGGGTGTTCATTTCGACACTGATGTACGTCATTAATGTCGCAATGGGCGCCCTCTACATCCTGTCTTGGGACTCAGATGGGTTCTTTGAGTTGCTTTCATTGGCACATCTAATGATAGCGGCCGCTACATTCTCAACCCTAGCTTCGGCTTGGCTGGGACTCTCAGTAATCGCAATGAGGGATGGCAGTCACTGAGGAACAATAACGAAGGGGCAGAGGGGGCTATAGGGTGATTGGTTCGTACTTATCCTTAACCAAGCCTCGTGTTGTAATTCTTCTCCAGATCACTGCACTGTGCTCCACATTGTCCCATGATCTACTCAGCGAATCCGGCCTCGGTACCGGCACCATGGAAACTATGTTGGTGGTACTGGTAGGGGGATATCTGACCGCCGGAGGGGCCAATGCGATCAATATGTGGTACGATAGAGATATTGATCCAATGATGAAGAGGACCGCGGAGAGGCCGATTCCAGCAGGAGAGGTTGCCCCGAATTCGGCATTGATATTTGGAATAATTATGTCAGTCTTTGGGACTCTATGGCTAGTGGCCATGGCGAACGAAGTTGCTGCTTTCTGGGCTGCCTTCAGCGTACTATTCTACGTCTTCATCTACAGCATCTGGTTGAAGAGGGCTACTCCTCAGAACATCGTTATTGGAGGGATTGCTGGTTCTACTCCGCCTCTTGTGGGATGGGCTGCGGCAGAGAGCGAGCTAAAAATTTCGATGGAGTCTGTGGCTTTGTTTGTGGATTCCATCACTGACATAGGCAGCCTAATGCCGTGGTTCATGTTTGGAGTGATCTTCCTATGGACCCCCCCACACTTCTGGGCTCTTGCGCTTTATCGCTCAGAAGAGTACGAAGAGGTTGGAGTTCCAATGATGCCCAATGTGAAGGGAGCAGAAAGAACCCTCGTTGAGATGAAAATATACGCAGTTCTGCTGATTATCATGTCAGCGGTTTCTCCGATTGTCTATGGCGGTCTAGACGAGGGGGATGCGCTCTATCACGTCCTTGGCTGGAATGCCATAATCTTGAGTGTCTGGTACGCGAGCACGATATGGAGAATAGACATTGAAGAAGTTCCTGATGAGGATGGGAGGAAGGCAACAGCGTCTCGTTCATTCTTCGATTCATTGGTTTACCTGTCTTTGGTATTCGTGATGTTGGTGGCCTCTAGTGTTGGACTTGAGGGTGCAATTGTTGGGGCAATGATAACAATAGGGTTTATTGCACGAATTGAGTGGAAGAAAAGGAAGGCTGGTACAAACATAGGTTAGGTTGTTGCCCGATGCCTTCAAGCACTGAATGGGTTGTTGGCAACCGTAGAGGACTGGGGCGAGGTCATGGATGAGAAGGAGCTAATCTACGATTGGAACGTTATCGACTACGGGATCGATAGGGATCCTTCGAATCACCCACATGAGCTTTGGTTTGACGACGAGACCCTTCGTGATGGACTTCAGAGTCCTAGCGCTAGCAATCCGACCATCGAGCAGAAGATAGAGCTGATTGACTACATGGAGAAGCTGGGGGTCCAGAAAGTTGACTTGGGCCTCCCAGGAGCCGGGCCATTTCACGTTGGCCACATAGATGCTATGCTGAGTCACATGGGAGAAATGGACTACTCACTAAGGCCCGGATGCGCAGTTAGAACGGTAGTTTCCGACATTAAGCCGCTTGTCGACCTCCAAGCGAAGCACGAGCGGCAGATTCAGGCTAGTGCTTTCTTGGGGACCAGTCCTATCAGGCAGTATACTGAAGGCTGGACAATGGAGAAGATAATGTCGACAGCTGAGTCAGCAGTTACCTTTGCAGTGGACAATGACATTCCAGTCATGTTCGTGACCGAAGATACCACCAGAAGCAAGCCTGATGAGATTAAGGAAGTATACTCCAGGGCCATAGAACTGGGTGCAGACAGAATTTGCGTTTGTGACACATGTGGGCACGTGACTCCGAATGGGGTGAGGAAGCTTCTGAATTTCATTCAGGATGAAGTGATTCCTGACTCCGGGGCTAAAAGACGCGATATTGAAGTCAACTGGCATGGACATCAGGATCGTGGACTTGGGGTGGCAAACAATCTGGCGGCCTATGAGGCAGGGGCGGATGTGATACACGGAACCGCTCTTGGCGTTGGCGAAAGGGCGGGTAACGCTCCACTCGATCAGACGCTGGTAAATCTGAGCCTAATGGGCGTGATTGAGAATGACCTGACATCGCTTAATGAATACATGAGGAAGGCGAATGAATACATTGGAGTCGCCTTGCCTAGAAACTATCCTGTTTTCGGGGAAGACGCGTTCGAGACTGGGACTGGCGTGCATGCTAGTGCGGTCGTCAAGGCCATGGAAAAGGGTGATCACTGGCTAGCGGACAGAGTATACTCGGGCGTTCCGGCGGGAGATTTTGGACTTGAGCAGGTGATCAGGATTGGGCACATGAGCGGCAGGTCGAACATCACTTGGTGGCTGAAACAGAATGGATACGAAGTGTCAGATGGGTTAGTCGAGCACATGTTCGAAGTTGCAAAAAACCAACGTAGCCTAATGACCGATGAAGAGGTACATGCAGCAATAGACGCATTTGATGGTTCTTAGGAACATGACTCATGCGCCTATCGCCGACTACGAATTGCTATATGTCGTACTTACGCGAGAATGGCCATGCGAAACGCATTGGCGATGGTGCTGATACTCCTATTTTCTTCGGTTGCTGGGGTTTCTTCGGCAGATTCTCGGAATGAAAATGACGAATTTGTTTCCAATGAGTCGATAGTTTCGACATATTCGACCGCGGTTCAGATGTCCCTGAAGAGGGCTGAGAATCTAGATTCTTACACCGAGTCCCAGATTGACTCAATTACGGAGTGGTTGGTAATCACGGGAATGGAATTAGAGACCCACCAGTCATCTAAGGCCAAACCCGACTCTTCCACCAAGGCACCAATCCTCGATGGGGCATATATTTGGGAATTCGAAGAGTCCCGAAGGGCTGTTGAAAGCCTGAGGGAGTCCCTTGTTTCGGAAGAGATAGAGTCTTTCTCACCCCTTGTGAAGAAGAAGCAGCAGCCTCGTTTCATACCCGATGACCCTGAATTCCCGGCACAGTGGCACCTGAGGAACACCGGTCAGACCGGTGGCGTTTCCGGAGAAGACGCAAACATTACAGGAGCGTGGGACAACTACAATGGCTCTGGCGTGGTTATTAGCGTAGTTGACGATGGCTTAGACAAGGATCACCCTGACATATCGCCTCACTATTCCGCCCTCCTATCGTATGATTGGTGCAATGACGATGATGACCCTTCGCCCTCGCAATGGGATGGTCACGGCACCGCCGCGGGTGGAGTTGCAGCAGCAGCAGGGGATAATGACCTGTATGTCACAGGTGCTGCTTTCGGGGCCACAATAGCTGGATCCACTCTAATCGCTTGCTGGGCTGGCGACCAGACTGAATCAGAGGCACTCAGCTACGAGAATGATGACATAGACATCTACACCAACTCATGGGGCCCAAGCGATGATGGACAGACTCTGGAGGGGCCGGGTCCACTGACTACCGCAGCTTTGGAAGAAGACGCATATGGTGGAAGGGAGGATCTAGGGAACATCATAACTTGGGCTGCGGGAAATGGTCTTGGCTCCAATGATAATGCGAATTACGACGGATACGCGAACAGCAGATACACAATCGCAGTCACTGCAATAAGTCACGATGGGGACCAAACGTACTACGCGGAGCCTGGAGCGAACATCCTAGTCGCCGCTCATTCCAATGGTGATGGGGAAGGGATAACGACCACAGACATCACAGGAAGTGGGGGTTACAACAATTCTGGCAACGTTACACACACTTTCGGGGGGACATCTAGCGCCACCCCCCTTGCCGCGGGAGTAATTGCTCTGATGCTGGAGGCCAATGAGAACCTGACTTGGAGAGATGTTCAGCACATCCTAGTGAATAGTGCGCGCAAGAACGATGCGAGTGACACATCATGGGAATTGAACGGGGCTGGTCACGATGTTTCCCATAAATACGGATTCGGGGCAGTGGACGCGAGTGCCGCTGTCGATCTTGCCGAGACTTGGTCCCTAGTGGGGGAAGAGGTGAACTTGAGTTTCAACCCCTCGATCACGTCAACCACCATTCCCGATTCTAACACCACCTGGACAGAATTTGATCTGGATGTCCAAACTGATATACAGATAGAAAGCGTGGACGTCGTTGTCAATATTTCACACAGCTCAAGAGGTGACTTGGACATCGTCTTGGTTTCTCCATCGGGCAAGGAGTCCTGGCTCGCAGAGAATCGCAACGATAATGGCAACAACTACTACAATTGGGTTTTCAACACTGTTCACCACTGGGACGAGTCTTCACTGGGAGAGTGGACTCTGAAGATCAGAGACACGGATTCCGGGGCCACTGGAACTCTCGACTCGTGGGGGATGATAGTCCATGGGATGGACGTCGACTTGGACCATGACGACGATGGCCTAGAGGATCTGAACGAAACAGAGGTTTGGGGCACAGACCCGTACGACGCTGACACGGATGACGATGGACTCAATGATTTCGAGGAAGTGATCACCTATGGGACAGACCCGCTATCGGTGGACAGCGACCTCGACGGTCTCAACGACTACGCTGAGGTAATGGCCATAGGGACCGATCCCCTAGACAGCGATTCTGACGATGATGGGCTTTCCGACGGCGCCGAGGTCAACTTCTGGTCTAGCGACCCGCTGGTTTACGACCCAGATGCGGATAGTGATCTATTCTACCACTTCAACGACTGTAACGATGCTGACCCACTCGTAAATCCGGGAAGGCCGGAATTGCTCAATGGAATTGACGATGATTGCGATGAGCTTGTCGACGAGGGGTTCAACTTCACCGATGCTGACGGCGACGGGCTGGTGGATTGGTCAGAATTCCACGTGCACAGTACTGATCACCTCGATGCCGATACTGACGATGATGGCCTCGGGGACGGAGTGGAGGTAAACACTCACGGTTCGGACCCTAACTGGGCGGATCCAGATGAGGACTCTGATGGGTGGCACTGGTTCCTAGACTGTGATGACGAGGACGCTTTCAGATCCCCTGGTTTGCCAGAGGTTCTAGATGGGGTTGACAATGACTGCGACGAGGTCATGGACGACGGATTCGAGGCCGTGGATACGGATGGGGATCTGCTTAGCGACTTCGAAGAATACCATAACCTCTCCACGAACCCTTACAATGGCGACACCGACGGGGATGGGCTTCCGGATGGATACGAACTGAAGGAATCGATGACGGACCCGCTGGTTTACGACCCAGATAATGACAACGACGGAGTCTACTGGTTCGACGACTGTGACGATGATGATTCGGAGGTTTCCCCCTTCCTGCTGGAGTTGTTGGACGGGAAGGACAACGACTGCGACGAGGTCATGGACGAGGACTTCTATGATATCGATACTGATGAAGACGGGCTATTGGACTATGACGAATACCACAATTTCACTACTGATCCTTCCGACCACGATACTGATGAAGATGGGCTGAGTGATGGGGAGGAGATTCTAGTTACCTTATCTGACCCATTGAAATTCAACTTCGACTACGATGGTGACGGTTTCAGGGACTTCGAAGACTGCGAGGACTTGGTCGACACGATTAATCCGGATGGGACTGAAGTATGGAACGGTTGGGATGACGATTGCAGCGGTGTAATTGATGACGGATTGGATCGGAGGAGTCTGGTCACGACATCGCCCGAAGTTTCTGAAGTCTACAGATGGGAGTCGGTAAACGATACCCTGGTTCTCTCGATTGGGGCGGTTCCTAGTCAGATTGAGACGGCCATGTCATGGAAATTCGGTGACTACACGATGAATACGGCAGTGGGGGCTGAGCTCTGGAATGTAAGTGAGGATGGAAGGAGTGTTACAATTTTACCAATTGACTGTGGGTCTGCAGAAACCTCGTTTGAAATCTACCTATGTGACCTAGGAGAAGGTCCACAACAAGTGACTGCACTGATGTCCGATAGTGAGACAATCACGGAGTTCACATGGAACTTGGACATGATTATCTGGGAGCCTCCAAAGAGTCTGGGGGAGAAATTGATGAGTTTCATTCTGAGTCCTGTTGGAGCATTAGTATCGCTTGTTTCGGTAATTTCTCTGATTGGAGGGGCATTGCTAATCGGATCGAGGGTCTCTTACAGGAGGCAGCTGAAAGAAGCGTATGAGTTCTACAACATCAGTCCGGAGAGGGAGAACTTGGGGGTTGAGCATGAAGGCTACGCACTTCCAAGTGCCCCCGATGTTTCCAGCATGATGTCTGGAAATACTGGCAGTCAGTCCACTTATTCGCCCACGGAGGTAGACGAAGACACAGGTTTGCCCCGCGCCCCGGATTTTGACTAGTCATGGGTCGGCCTCGGCCGCTTCCTCTTCAACGGCCCCGGAGTCATTCAGCCCCCACTCGGCATCGACTGATCCACCTGACCACTCTCCCTCGACTGTGATGTCCTCAACGTCATCATCCTCTCTCCAAGGGGGGTCTCCATCTGAACCACTGATTACAAGACAGTCATCATCGTCAAGTCGCCTCCTGATTGTTTTCACTCCCTTCGATACGGGTAGTATGTGCCCAACAGGGGTTCCAGCGGTGACGAATGGATGGGTTGCTGAACAGATGATTAGCCCCTTCTTCGGAGAAGTTACTTCGTGAGTCTCAGAAGGCCTTTCTGGATCTGTCACAGTTGCAACGACCTCTCCCTCTTCTACGAAACTGCCAGCCGGAGCGAGAACATCCAGAAGTCCCCCTTGGTCGGACCTAATCCAGACTGAACCGGATGCCAGGATTCTGAATCTCGGTCTGCTAGGGTGACCCGGGATCATCCTCAACCCACGTAGGACATTCAGAATCCCGTAGATTGAGATCTGCACTGACTCTGGGTCAGACTCGTTGGGCCCACCGCCCTCGAATGTGATGCAAGCAATGTCTGACTCGTTTGTCAACCTTCGAAGTGATCCCTTTGGTCCGACGTTGTCCAGAATTGCTTCTATTCCAAATGACCTTGCGATTTTGTTACTTGACGCGTGAGCCAGATTGGCCCTAATCTGGGGCATATTGGTTCTACCAAAGGCAGCGGTGTGCAAATCAATAACGTAATCACTCCCAACTACAACTTCTTTCCAAATCCTGTGAGCAACACGGAATGTTGTGTTGCTTCCCGGCTTTCCAGGGAAAGACCTGTTCAGGTCCCTTCCATCTGGCATATACCGGCTCTGTCTGCGATATCCGGGCATATTGACGACAGGGACAATTCTCAGGGTTCCGGACATGACTTCTGGATCTATGGGCTTTCCAGGGCCGACGAAATTTGGTCCTGTCAGGTAAGTCAGTGCAAGAGGGCCGACTAACTCATTCCCATGGACTGCTCCAAGAAGGGTCACCACTGGCCCAGGCCTAGAGCCGTGGATAACAGTGACTGGGGTTGGCCATGATTCTCCAATTTCTACCGAGAGAAGGTCGAAATCCATCCTTCTTATGGAACCGGGAGAGATTCTCTTTCTCATGAAACTGTGATTCTTCGGGCCACTTTGGCGGGACCACTTCTTGGGGGTTCCTGTGCTATCCTCCAAGGCCTTTTCAATCTCCTTCCTCCTCCTCTTCGGTATCTGATTAGCGACCTTAAGTGGGGCGAATCTCCTCCTCTTCAATCGAGGAGTGAGAGACTCCGGCCTAGGCCCAGGGTTCTCCTCAGATGAGTCATCATGTGGTTCGGACAACGAACTCCCCAGCAGGTTCGACGTAAATAGGGTACCTCATGTGAATAATGGGAATTCTTGAATCCCTCTGGCCCCTCGGAGCCTTATGGGAAGTTGGGAGGGGGCGTCTGTCCAAGAGAGATACGCGCCGAGCAGTATCTGCTTCGGCTGCGGCCCATCGAACGAAGATGGTTTGCGAATCAGGTCATTCAGGACGAAAAACGGATTGGAAATGGAATTCGAGACGTCGGAAGAGCATCAGGCGTTTCCTGGAATGATCAATGGGGGAATCATTGGGACCCTATTGGACTGCCATGGGAATTGGGCGGCTGCAGTGGCTCTGATGGATAGGAGTGGTTCTGAAGAGCCCCCGTGCACGGTTACTGCTAGCTACAGCATCAATCTCAGAAGGCCGACCCCATATGGAGAGAGGCTTCTGGTGAAGGCCGAAATAACTGAGATTAGTGATGATCGTGCAAGGGTGAGCATGGCCCTCACGGCCGGGGAGAAGATTTGTGCCACGGGAGAGGGGCTATTCGTTGCTGTAAAGGAAGGGCATCCAGCCTACCACAGATGGCACTAGGCGCAGTATGCGCGGCATCCTTTAGAACGGCCGAACTAAAGAGAGTGCGTGGACCGGACGACGGGATGCATTGAGGGGCTCGGCCTCGATCCAAGAATAGTCTCGTTCCTGAGGGATAAATGGGGCATAGAGGAGCTTTTTCCACCTCAGATTGAGGCCCTCCCTAATGCTCTTGAAGGAAGGAATCTCATGCTGACAATACCCACTGCCAGTGGGAAGTCCTTGGTTGCTTATCTAGCGATGTTGCACAGGCTAAGTGGCGATTTGTCCGGGAGTAGGGGCCTATACATTGTCCCACTGAAAGCGTTGGCTTCTGAGAAAGTTGGTGAGTTGCAAGAAATCGCTGCTTCGATAGGTTTGAGTGTTGGAATAGCGATAGGGGACCGAGGTAGTGAGAATGTAGGAGTTAATGATGCTGACATTATTGTATGTACAAGTGAGAAATTGGATTCAATGCTTAGAACAAATAGGGATCTCCTAAACAAAATAGGGGTCGTGGTTTCGGATGAGTTCCACCTCCTGAACGACAATAGTAGGGGGCCAACATTGGAAGTACTAATCTCTAGGATTAGGCATGAAAAACCCGATGCTCAGATTATCGCTCTTTCCGCAACTGTTGGGAATGCTGAATCTCTAGCAGAATGGCTGGATGCGGATCTAGTGATTTCTGAGTGGAGGCCGGTTTCCCTGCACTGTGGAGTGATGAATAATCTGGAAATTAGGGTACACAGAATAGAGGGGGAGGAGCCATCTGAATGGCCATCTGAAAGGAAATTAGGTGGGAAGAAGAACAAGTCTCTACAGGCAGTTTTGGATGATACCGTATCATCTGGCGGGCAGCTCCTTGTTTTTGTGTCGTCAAGGGCTTCAGCGCAAAAGGAGGCCCGAGAGCTTTCAGAACACGTACTAAATACCATGAAATCCGGAGATGGAAAATACTTCTCACAGTCTGATGAAACATGGATGGGGTTTTCATCGAAAATTAACAAGGGGGAGGAGTCATCATCTGTTGGAAAGTCACTCTCGAACTCGATCAAGGGCGGGGTAGCGTTCCACCACGCTGGTCTAACTTCGTCCCAAAGGCGTGTTATTGAGGGAGCATTCAGGGAGGGGAGTCTGAATTGCATAGTCGCTACTCCAACACTGGCCCAAGGGGTGAACCTCCCTGCCAGGAGGGTTGTAATTCGTGATTATAGAAGATGGAATACTGCTGCCAGCGCATCCATGCCACTTCCAATAATGGAGATCAGGCAAATGATGGGCAGGGCAGGCAGGCCAAAATATGACGAGCGTGGGGACTCTTGGATTATTGCAAAAGATGTACAAGAAGAGGAGCGTTTGGTTGACCTTTACCTGAAAGGGGGGTCTGAGGATGTTATTTCCAAGCTAGCTAGCCCAATGGCTTTGAGAGCGATTGAAGATCCTGCACTACTTACCCACTGCCTCTCGATAATTGCAACAGGTGGAGTTTCTGATAGGTACTCTCTTGGGAGATTCTTTGAAAGGACATTTCTAGCTACTCAGATGAATCCCGAGACCTTGGCTGGTAGATTGGATGAGGTGGTCGACTGGTTGGCCAATAATGGGATGATAAACAGAGATGGTGAGTCGAAAAAGGTGGCAGCTAGGATGATGAAAGAACAGCCCGACTCGCCTTCCGAAGAAGACTGGGAGGACGATGCCCCATCATGGGCCAATTCCGCTGCAGATACGCTTGGAATTGAGCTGTCTAGCCATATTGATAGTCCTAAGAGAGCCCTGCCCAAGAGAAGGGGGCCGCCGATCTTTGGATTCAGGAAGGCTAGCATTATTGATCCCAAGGAGGAGATTTCTGCCGAATCCCCTTCGATGACCTATTCTGCGACCCCACTAGGTGAGAGAGTTTCGAGACTGTACTTGAATCCCCTTTCTGGAAGAATACTGAGGGACGGTGCATCAAGAGCAATGTCCATTCTTTCTGGAAGAGACGAATCAGGGCAAGTTTCCCCGATGGGACTTCTTCACCTTGTTTCGTGCACTCCTGATTTTATGCCCCTGTGGATCAGGAAAAATGACTTCGACAAAGTTCAGGCGGCATTGCATGGGCATGAAAGAGAGTTCCTAGCAGAGTCAGTGGATCTAGAGGACGATCGTAGGATGAAGGCGGCATTGGTGATTCAATCATGGATGGAAGAAGATAGCTTTGAGACCATCGAGTCGGATTGGGGGGTGCAGCCTGGGGACCTTCGGAGCCGTGTTGAGTTGGCTGAGTGGCTTCTTTATTCAACAAGGCAGATAGTGGCTGATGACGAAGAGTTGTCATCGATGGGAAGGGAGGCCCACAGAACATTGGTGGAAGCGATTGATGAGGTTCACCGCAGGGTCAGATATGGATGTAAATCCGAACTTCTTGGGCTTGTGGCACTAAGGGGCGTCGGGAGAGTAAGGGCCAGAGAAATGTCTAGGCTGCTAGGAGTCTCTGAGGCTTCTGACATAGCGGAGCTGACGGAAAAGGACAGGTCGATGCTTTCCGATCTGAGAGGGTGGAGTCCTAGACTTGTAGAGAATCTGGTCCAATCTGCTAGTCGTGAAATGAGAAGGCGTTCACGGTAATGTCTTCAACACGTAGATTCACAGGGAGTATGGAGAGGAAGGATGCTGCCGTGGTTCCCCGCTTGGCATGTTGAGTTCAGAAGTCCCATTTCGGACCCAGGTAGCGTAGTTTCGACCCTTAATGAATGGAGGCCCGACAACAGGTGGCTAATCCTCTCAGACGAAGTGGCCGCTAGCGAGGCGCATCTCTGGACAGTTTGGTACTCAACTAGAAAGAGGGAAATCGAGGGTACGATGGTTGCTAGGGACGTTACAGCCGAGTTTCTGAGGATTTTATCGGGAACCCGTCAGATTGGCTTGGCAATAGATAGAGCAGGTTTGAGGGAGGGGGACTCTAGAGCATGGGTAATGCATCTCCCAGAAATTGATATTGGGGGGTCCTTGGAGGAGCTTTCGATACCGAGAAGAACATACAATGACTCTGACGAAGAAGCTACCCGAATTCAAGAGCATCTAGATGTGAAATTGGTCGCTTCTAGACCTATACCTACGGATTCTGGACTCATTAGGATTGGGGCGATATCCGAGGGCGAGAATGTGGGCATTGGGGACATTGAGTCGCGCTTCATCCTACATGCTGCCATGGCTGACTACTAACTGCACTCAGCGGGGTCAACATCAAATCCAAGTTTCTTTCAGGCTGCCTCA
>CETH01002115.1_pt1 | contig 12558 bp, 15 predicted proteins | sample 361461 | NCBI WGS metagenome assembly CETH01 (sample SAMEA2622695, study PRJEB7988) | marine metagenome | isolation source: saline water (ENVO:00002010), including
AATTATGGAAAAATCATAAAAATTATGAAAATAAAGTTTATGTACTTCCGAAACATTTAGATGAAAAGGTTGCTATGTTACACTTAAAAAAAGTAGGAGCAAAATTGACTAAATTATCAAAAGAACAAGCTGATTATATTAGTGTTGAGGTAGAAGGCCCTTTTAAACCAAATGCATATCGCTACTAAAGGTAGTAAGATAGATATTTCTTCCGAAGAAAAATTAGAGGAATTTGCAAATAAATTAAGTTCTGAATTAAAAAAAGGTGATATTTTTTTTCTTATTGGTGAAATGGGAGTTGGCAAGACTACATTTGTAAAATACCTTATAAATAACTTACAGCGTAAATCAAAAAAAACCCCAACAGAAGTAACTAGTCCTACTTTTAATATAATGAATGAATATAACATTGGAGATTTCTTAATTAAGCATTACGACCTTTACAGACTAAAATTAACAAATGAATTGGAGGACTTAAATTTGTTTGATGAAACTGATAAAGCAATTTTATTAATTGAATGGCCTCAAATTATAAAAAAAAAACCTAATTCTGTAATTCAACTTTATTTTGAGTATGAGAATGAGTATCAAAACAGATCTATAAAAATTTCTAATTAAATGAAACTTAATAAATCTTTGAAAAAACTTAAGGGTGACGCATCTCTAAGAATTTTTTTTAGATGTAGAAAAAAAAATTCTACATCTATTATTGTGTATGCAAATAAGAATAAGAGATCTAACCTTCTAATTTATGATTCTATAAATAAGATTTTATTAAAAAATAATATTTTGGCACCAAAGTTGTTGAGTGAAAATTATTTAAAAAATTATATTGAGATAGAAGATTTTGGGGATAGGACTATATTTAGTCTATTAAAAGAAAGCAGAACCAATAAATTAGTGATTTTTAAAAAAATAATTAGATTATTAAGTAAACTCCAATTAATTAAACAAAGAAAAATAAAAGATTTTAAAAAAAGAAATTATGAGATTCCTGATTATGATCCAAAAATTTTACTTAAAGAGGCAAAACTTTTTTCAGATTGGTATGTAGATGAATATTTTGATAAATCTAAAAAATTAATATTTGAAAAAAAGTTTATTAAAATTATAAAAAATTTAATTAAAAAACTTCATTACAAAAATGTTACTTTTGTTCATAGAGATTTTCATCTTTCTAATTTAATGATATTTAAAAATAAAATTGCTGTGATAGATACTCAAGATGCTTTAATTGGTAATAAAGCTTACGATTTAGCCTCTTTAATTGACGATGTAAGATTTAAAACTTCTAAAAACATGAAAAAAAAATTATTTGATTATTATCTTAAATCTCAAAAAAAAATAAATAAACTTCATTTTAAAAATGATTTTGAAATAATTTCTGTATTGAGAAATTTAAAGATTATTGGAATATTTAAAAGATTGGCAGTAAGAGATAAGAAAAAAAAATACCTTAAACTAATTCCAAATGCATGGAATTTAATTAAATCTAGGTCAAGAAATAATGATAAATTTAAAAATTTAAACTATTTACTCGATTCTATTAAAAAAAAATAAAAATGAAAATATATACTGCTTTAATATTATGTGCTGGATTTGGTAAAAGATTAAATCCAATAACAATAAATACTCCAAAACCTCTTTTAATAATTAAAGACTTAACTTTTTTAGATCATTGTATAAATCTTATTGTTAAACTTAATATAAAAAAAGTTTTAATTAATTCTTTTTACTTGAAAGAACAAATTAATGAATTTGTCAAAAACCATAATTATAATATTGAAATTAAAGTTATAGAAGATGGTGAAAATATTTTAGATACAGGAGGAGGTATTTTAAACTTAATTGATAAATCTAATGAAGAAAATTTCTTGATTTTTAATCCCGATACAATTTGGAATAACAATTACGCTAAAGAAATTAATGATATGATTGATTTTTATTTCAATCAAAAATTACGAAATATACTTTTATTAGTTAAAAAAGATTTAAGTTTTGATAAAAGTTTGTCCGGTGATTTTAATCTCAAGAATAACTTGATTAATCAAAATGATAAAAGATATATTTATACAGGCTGTCAAATATTAAATAGATCTATTTTTGAAAATAAAAAGATAACTAATTTTTCAATTACTAATATTTGGTTTGATCTAATCAAAGAGAAACAGTTGAATGGATTTGAGAGTAAACTAAAGTTTTATCATGCTACTAATCTTGATATTTTCAAAAAACTAAAAGATCTTTAGCTCTATCTTTATCTAAATAATTGCAATTAATAATTTTTTCATTTTCATCAATTTCTACAAGTAATGGATTGCCAGTTGGTATTTCGAGTTTAGAAATCTGTTTTTCATCAAGTTTGAATAAATATTTGCATAAAGCTCTTATAGAATTACCATGTGCAGATATTAATATATTTTTATTTTTAATTTTGTTTTTTATGTCTGAATTATAAAAATTTATAACTCTTTCATATGTATCTTTTAAAGATTCGGTATCTGGAATTTCTCTACTAGACATACTTTTATAAGTTTCAATATTTAGTGGATGGAATTCACTATTTTTATCTAACGGATCTGGTCTTAAATCCCAAGATCTTCTAAATTGATGTACTTTTTTTTCACCTAGTTTATTACTCATTTCAATTTTATTAAGTCCTGTAAGCCCTCCGTAATGTCTTTCGTTAAGCTTCCATGATTTATTAAAATCTTTTTCATCATTTAAGGATTTTTGTATAATTTTAAGAGTATGATTAGCTCGTAATTGAAGCGAAGAGTAATAATAATCAATTTGAATATTTGTTTTTTTGATTAAATCACCCGCCTTTTTTGCCTCTAATTTTCCGTTTTCTGTCAAATCTACATCAACCCAACCAGTAAATCTGTTTTCAAGATTCCAAGTACTTTGTCCATGCCTGATTAAAATTAAAAAACTCATTTTTATTGAACTTAATTTAATATAAAAAAATTTGTTAGTTAAATGAAAAAAAAATTTTTATTAAGAAAAATTATCTTTCATATATCCAATATTGGACTGATTTTAATATATCTTTATCCAGGAAGTATTTTTGGGTGGTTGATTTATGGTAATCCCCAATTGCAACCTCAATTAACTTCAGACTTTGCAATATTTTCATCAAATCATGTTTATGCTTTTATAGTATTATCTTTATTAGGACTATTTTCATATTATAAAGATAAAGTTAAAATTTTATTTTTGTATTTATTTTTTATCTCTATTTTTTTAGAGCTAAGTCATATTTTAATTCCACAAAGAAACTTTGAATATCAAGATTTATTTGGTAATTTTTTGGGAACTTTTCTAATTTTTATAGTATTAAATTTATATAAATATTTTAAAAAAAATGATCAGTAACAATAATAAAAATTTTTTATTTCTTTTTTTATTTTTATTATCAGCATGCTCTTCTATTCCAAATAACACCTCTAATAGTTGTAAAATTTTTGATGAAAAATATCTTTGGTACAAACATTCAAAAAAAGTTGAACAAAAGTGGGGAACACCAATACATATTCAATTAGCAATAATAAAAATGGAATCTGATTTTGATTGGCTAGCAAAACCTCCAAGACAAAGATTATTTAAGATAATTCCTTTTAAGCGTCCATCAAGTTCATTTGGTTATTCTCAAGCTGTAAAAGGAACTTGGGAACAATATAAAAATGAAACAGGGAATAAATTTGCAACAAGAGCCAGATATAAAGATAGTGTAGATTTTATTGGCTGGTATACCAATAAAACAAAAACCATTTTAAAGATACCCCTCCAAGATGCTTTTAAACAATATATCGCTTATCATGAAGGGTGGGGAAATTATAAATATTTTAAAAAAAATAAAAAAGTTATTGGTTTAGCAAAAAAAGTCGAAAAACAATCTAAAATCTATAAAAAACAATTTATAAAATGTAGTAATTCTTTAAGTAAAAATAAATATATTATTTTTTAGATATTTGCTTGTTGAGCTCAATATCTACAGCATCTATTCTATTAGTATTTCTTGCTAAAGCTAAATACATTGATGGTGTTACGTATAATGTAAAGAAAGTTGAAATTATCATTCCTCCTAAGATTGTTGCACCTACAGCTAATCTTGAACCTTCACCCGCGCCTGGCCCAATATTTCCAATTATTAGTGGCAACATGGCAATCATAGTGCTCAAAGATGTCATCATAATTGGTCTAAACCTTATATTACAAGCCTCCTTAACAGCAGATTCAATATTTTTTCCAGTTGTTCTAATTTGATTTGTGTAGTCTACAATCAAAATACTATTTTTGGTTGATATACCTATTAAGATTATTAATGCGATTTGAGAAAAAATATTAATTGAGCTATTTAAGAAAAGAATAAATACCAAACCACCAAATATAGCCAATGGAACAGTTAAAATAATTATAAATGGATGAATGAATGAATTAAAAGTTGCAGCCATTACCAAATAAGCTGTTAAAAGAGCTAAAATAAAAATAATAAATAATTCACTACTTGTCTCTTTTATTTCCTCTGATTTTCCTTTCCAAGTTATTTGATTGTTAGGTGCTGTTTCTGCCATGACATTTTCTAAATATGAAATAGCTTCTGTAAGCGAGTAGTTTTCATTTATATTTGCAGAAATAGTTACAGCACTTTGTCTATTATATCTTGCAAGTTCTTTTGCTACACCTACCTCTTTAAAATTAACTAAGTTTGCAAGTGAAATAAGTTTTCCAGAATTTTCTGACCTTACAAAAATTTTTGAAATTCCATCTTTATTTCTTCTATCAGATAAATATTGCTGAACAATTATTGGATACTCTCTTCCTTGACGATTAAAAGTAGTTATTTTTTTTCCACCATACAAAGTTTCGAGTGTTTTTCCAATTGATTGAGCAGAAACACCTAGGTCTTTAGCTTTATTTTTATTTATTATTAATTTTACCTCTGGTTTATTTCTATTATAATCTGACTCTATTCTAGATAAGTTCTTATTTGATCTAATTTTTTTAATCACATTATTCTGAATTTCTTCTAACTCTTTATATGTATTTCCATAGATAACCATCTGAACTGGTTTGTTATAATTAGAAACTCTTATTGATTGAGGTGAGATTGGAAACGCTACAGCCTCGGGCAGAGTTACAATCTTGCCAATTGCTTCTCTCATTACAGTTTGAGAGCCTTTTTTTCTATTTTTCCAATCATCCAATAAAGCAATGATTATAAAACTATTATAAGAGTTTGCCGAACTACCAAATCCTGGCACTCTCATTATAAATCTAGAATAAGGACTATCCTTAGCTTGTAATAGTGGGATTAATCTTTTTTCAACTTCTTGAGCTTTTTCTTGTGTATATTCAAAGGATCTACCTTCATCAGTAAAACCAATTACAAGATAAACACCTCTATCTTCCATGGGTAGTAATTCTTTTTTAGAAAAATTAAATAAAAATACTGAAACAAAAATTATAAAGATTATAAAAATTCCTATAATTTTAGTTTTGTTAAGAAGAACACTTAACGTTTCTTTATAAAAAGAAGATAAGTTTAAAAATAATTTTTCAAATTTTTTTATAATATTATTTTTTACATTTTTTTTTGTTAAAAACTTACTCGCTAACATTGGAGAGAGAGTAAGAGCAACAAAGGAAGAAACTATAATTGAAAATGATAATGTAATTGCTGTTTCTTTAAATAAAGTTCCTGAAATTCCCTCTATGAAAATTAAAGGAAGAAATACTGCAATCAAAATTAGAGTAGTAGCAATAATAGCAAAAGAGATTTGTTTAGAACCTTTATAAGCCGCTACTAAAGGAGTTTCTCCATTTTCTATTCTTCTATAAATAGCATCAGTCATGATTACTGAGTCATCAGTAATTATTCCGATTGCTAGTATAAAACTTAAAAGTACAAATATATTAATTGATAAACCAAATACATATAATCCTAGAAAAGATGCTATCAGACTAACTGGAAGAGCGATAGCTGGTACAATTACAGCTTTTAGATTTCCTAGAAATAAATAAATAATTATTACAACTAAAATAAACGCGATTATTAATGTTTTGTAAACTTCATTGATAGCTGCCTGAATATAAGTTGCTCTGTTAAAAGAAACTCTAAGATCCAATTCTTTAGGTAATGATTTTTTAACTTCAATGATTCTTTTTTTTATATCATTTGAAAGTTCAACAGTAGATGCCCCACTTTTCGCATAAATACCAATACCAACTGTCTTTAAGTTAATTTGATCTTTAGTTTGAGCTTTGAATAAAGTTTTTTCTGAAACTGGTCCGAATTCTACATTAGCGACATCTGAAAGTAATATTATTTTGTTAGCAGATTTTTTTATAGGTAATTGTTTTATAGCATCAACATTGTTATATGACTTATCTAGGTTTAGAGTTAAGTCTATATTATCAGCCTCTAAAGTACCTGCTGGAAGTCTGATATTTTCTCCTCTTAAAGCATTTTCAACCTCTTGAATTGTTAAATCATTTGCAGCCAATTTTATTGGATCTATCCAAACTCTAATACTTAACTCCCTAAGTCCACCAACTAAAATCCTACCAACATTTTTTACGCTAGAGAATTGGTCAATTAAAAATCTTTCTGCATAATCTCCTAGTTCTAAGTCACTCCATGTTTTTGATGAAAGTGATAACCACATGGTAGTGGTAAATCCAGCTGCTCTTTTTAAAATTTGTGGAGGATCAGACTCAGATGGCAAATTATCTACAACTCTAGATACTCTTTCCCTAATATCATTTGCCGCATTATCTAAATCAATGCTAGTATCAAATTCAATATTTATAGTACTTCTTCCATTTTCAGATTTTGAGTCAATATTTTTTATTCCTTCAGCCCCACCAATAACATCTTCCATAACTTGAGTAACATCTTGATCTATTATTGAAGCTGCTGCCGATTTATAATTTACCTGAACTTGAACAACAGGTGGCTGAATTCCATCTGGTAATTCTCGTACAGGTAATTTCCAAAAAACAAATAGACCAAAGATTATTAAAATTAAAGACATTACCCATGAAACTGCAGGTCTTTTAATACTTAGCTCTGTTATAAACATTTAATTTTTTATGGGTTTAATTTTACCTTTAGGTCTAACTTTTTTTAGTCCTTCAGCAACAATTTGGTCTCCTTGTTTTAGACCTGAGAGAATTTCTACTTTACCATCACTTCTTAATCCAATATCAACCTCAGTTTTATTAGTAATATTTTCATCAGATACTTTGTAAATATATGATTTTTCTCCTTCCATCATTATGCTTGTATCTGGAACACTTAAAGCATCTCTTAAATTAAATTTAATAGTTATTTCAAGTAATGACCCTGATAATAATTCTAAGTCTTCATTTTTAATACTTATCCTGGATAATAAACTTCTTGTATCAGCATTAATTCTGCTAGATATAAAATCCACTTTACCTTTAAAAATTTTATCTCCATAACTTGAAACTTTTGCTTCGACAGGTAATCCTTTTTTTATAAATGGTGCATAACTTTCAGGAATCTTAATATCGGAGTAAATAGTCGAATTATCATCTAAAGTTATAATAAAAATATTATCTGAAACAAATATATCCTCAGTCAATCCTGTATATCCTATCACACCACTAAATGGAGCTGTAATATTTCCATTCACAAGATCTAATATTAAATCACCCTTTTTTACTTTTTCTTTTAATTTTAATTCACCTGAAACTTCGTCTTTTCTTATTTTATAAGTTTTGCTTTTACCTGATATTGCTGTTCCAAAAGTTTCTAATTTTTCAGCAAACTCTTGTTTAACTACTTCTATAACTATAATTCCTGGTGGAGGTGTTTTACTAAATTTTTTTTTGAAATGATTTCCTATCATTGTTCTTCCAACTATTACTAAAGTAATAATAAGAAAAAAAACAATTATGGCAGATATTATTTTTGTAGATTTTCTCATAATTAATTTAAATCATTCCATATTCAGCCCAAGAGCCATCATAAATACATGGGAGATATTTATCATTAATTAAAGAATAAGCTAGAGCCAAAACACACGCGGTAACACCCGAGCCACATGAAAAAACTATATTATTTTCATTAATATTTCCCAAACATGATTTAAAAATAATTATAAGATCATCTTTTTTTTTAAATGTTTTATTCTCATTTAAACATTCACTAAATGGTATACAGAAAGAATTTTTGATGTTTCCACTTCTTAATCCTTTTCTAGGTTCAGGAATTTTACCTTCAAATCTTTCTTTGCTTCTGGCGTCAATTAGTTTAAATTTTTGATTACTAATATTTTGATTTATTAAATCTTTACTTTTAACTAATTCTTTTTTTTCAAAACAATTATAATTAGATATTTCAATATTTGTTAAATTAGATGTAACTTGTTTATTTTCTATAATCCATTTTTTAAGCCCTCCATTTAAAACATGAACTAACTTAGGATCATGTCCAAAATAAATAAAATTAAACCAACAACGACATGCGCTTACAACATCTGAATTATCATAAATCACAATTTCATCATTATTCTTTATTCCCATTTTAGAAACTATTTCTTTCCAATTTTCTAATTCAACTAGCATATGTGGAAGTTCAGTATTTTTTTTTGAATTTAAATCTAAGTCAAAAAAAATAGCTTTTGGAATATGTTGAATCTTATATTCATCAAAACCATTTCTTTTTGTTTGAGGCATATGCCAAGAACAATCAATAATTTTGACATTGTTTATATTTTTTTCTAACCAGTCTGTCTCAATTAATGACATTCTATCTTTTTTCTAAATATTTTTGATGGTATTCTTCAGCCGGACAATAATTCTTTAATAATGAAATTGCGGTTACAACCTTACCTGATAATCTTAAATTTGTATCTTTTAATACTTTCTCGGCTATCATTTTTTGATTTTCATTAAGATAGAATATTTCACTTCGGTATTGACTACCAAAATCTGGACCTTGAGAATTTAAAGTAGTTGGGTCATGAATTTGAAAAAAAATTTTTAAGATTTTTTCGTAAGATATAGTCTTCTCGTCATATTCAAGTTTAACAACTTCTGCATGATTTGTATTACCTGTACAAACTTCTTTGTAAGTTGTTGTTTTACTATTACCACCACAATATCCTACCTCTGTTCTGATAATTCCATCAATTTTACTAAATTTAATTTCTGGTCCCCAAAAACATCCAAGTGCTAAAACTGCTATTTCCATTGATTATGAATAAAATTAATTTACAAATTATTCATAATGCTTAGTAAAAATCAATTGGGATTTTTGTACATGTTTATGTCTATTTGTGCATTTTCTTTAATGGACGTAATAGTAAAATGGTCTGTAGATTATCCAATTGGACAAGTTTTGTTTTTCAGGGGTTTTTTTGGAATAATTTTTTATTTTTTTGTAATACCAAAAGAACGATTGCATAATTTTTATAAAACCAGAAGACCTGGCTTACATGCATTAAGATGTCTTTCAGGTTTGATTGCCTTAGTTGCAATATTCATAGCCTTAAGAGAGTTGCCTTTAGCAACTGTTGTAAGTATTTCTTTTGCTGCTCCAATATTCACAACTATTTTTTCAATTTTTTTATTAAGCGAAAAAGTTGGAATTTTCAGATGGTTAGCAGTGATTATTGGTTTTATAGGTATTCTAATAATAACAGAGCCGGGTATAAGTGAATTAAATATTTATTATATTTTTCCAATAATATTTTGTTTAGGACTTTCTTATGTAGCCATAGCAATTAGACAGTTATCAACATCAGAACCGGTATGGTTAATTTCTTTTTATTTTTCATTTTCTATAACTTTATTAAGTTTTTTGACTATTCCCCAGGGGTGGATTATGCCAAGCTTAAAGCATTTCATATTGTTATCGCTCATAGGTATCTTTGGAGGTGTTGCAAATTTATGGTTGAGCCAATCTTATAAATACTCCGAAGTTTCTCTTGTAACCCCCTTAAAATATTTAGCCTTAGTCTTTGCAATAATTTTTGGATATTTTATTTGGGAAGAAATTCCAACTGTTAAAACATTAATAGGGGCTTTTTTAGTAATTATTTCAACATTAATAATATTTAGAAGAGAAATTTACAAAAAAAAAATTATTACCTCTAAAGCAATAAATGACTAAAGTTCCAAAATACTGGAACACTGCAAAAAAATATTTATCAAAGAAAGATAAAGTTATGTCTAATTTGATTAAAAATTATCATGGTCCATCAGAAACTATTTTAACATCTAGAGGAGATATTTTTTTTTCATTATGTAAAAGTATTATAGGTCAACAAATAAGTGTTGCTGCTGCCAATGCTGTTTTTTTAAAATTTAAAAAAAAATGTAATAATCAAATTAATCCAAAAACAGTCTTAAATTTAACTTTTTCTCAAATTAAAAAATGTGGTTTAAGTCGTCAAAAAGTTTTTGGTATAAAAGGTTTAGCAAAACAAATCATTGATAAATCTTTTAATCCAAGACTTATTTCTAATATGAATGATGAGGAGGCTATAATTTACCTCTCAAATTTGAGACAAATTGGAAGATGGTCAGCTGAAATGATTCTTTTATTTACTTATAACAGATCAAATATCTGGCCAATTCAAGATATAGGTCTTTTGAGAGCTATCTCAAAAAATTATAAAAAAAGATATCTACCCCCAGAAAGATTTGTAAAACTTTTACAAAAAAAATTTTCTCCTTATTGTTCAGTAGCAACATGGTATTTGTGGAGAAGCATTGATCCAGAACCAATTCAATATTAACTTCCCTCTATAATTTGATGGTTCCTAATTGCAGTGTCTTTTAATAATTTATGGGCATCTTGATATTCCGGTGAATAAAAAAAGTCTTTAGCAACTTCAAAAGAATTAAATTCTATTACTACTGTTCTTACAAAATTTTTACCTTCAGTAATTATATTTTTTCCACCTCTAATCAAAAATTTACCACTGTATTTTTCTACTGCTAATCTGGCTTTAGTTGCGTAGTTTTTTAATGCGTTATCATCTTTTATACTTTCATAAACACATACGATATAACCTTTCATAATTTACCTTTTATATCAATCTATCCAATCTTTAAATTTTGCTAAGTTGTTATTTATATATGACGGTAATTTATTTAAGTCATATTTCTCTAATTTATTTCCATCACCTATTTTTTTATTTCTCTTATCGGTGGTTAAATCATAAATAGCTTTTTTGTTTTTAATCAAATTTTCAATTTCTTCAATTGATAAAGGATTTATATCAAACTCTCTGTGATGCAGATAAGATTTAAGTTTATATTTTATATCTTTTGGAGATTTTAAATTAGTAAAATGCCAACCCCCATTTTTAATAAACTTAATATTAGAATACCTAGTTTTCGAAAAAAAAGTATCCAGTCTATAAAAAGCGTAATTTTTAACTTTTATATTTCTTAACCATTGTGGTGATTTTAAATATTTTTTTTTACAAGATCTAGTTCCAACCCAGTTTTGATTTGGTAATTTAAGATTAAATTTATAATAAAACATCTCTTGATTAAAAAAAATTAATTTTTCTTTAAAATTTTTTAGATTAATTTCCTTGATATTTGGAATTTCATCTACGTCAGAAATTAAAACAAGATCGTCATCTGCCGCTTGCTTAAGACCTTCTGCTATAAAATTTCTTTGACCATTTTCTCTGTAAATTGCATTAAAAATATATTTTGTTGATTTTTCATGATCTGTCTCATTTTCATTAACCCTCTTTATTTCATTCGGTTCATTTTCATATACCAGATATATTATTTTATCTTTAAATTTAGGAAAATCATTATAACTGAATTTTAAATTTCTTTTTTCACCTTTATGAGTGAATTTACTTTCAACAATTACAAAATAATCAATATCTTCATATAATGTGTTAAGCCTAACATCTAATATTACATCCTCATCAAAATACATGAAACAATCAAATATTTTCATAACTATTTTTTAATCTTTTTTATTTTTTTTAATATGATAAATGAATTCATGGCAGATAAATTAATTATTTCTTTTAAAGAATATACTCAAATAGTTGAAAAACTAGCAATTCAAATTCATAATAATTACAAACCAACAGTTTTAGTGGGTATTATGAGGGGGGCAGCTCCTATTATAGATATTTTATCTAGAATTTTAAAACTTCCAATAGCTTATATTGTAATTCAAAGTTATTCAGGTAAAGGCATGGAAGATAAACAGGGTCAGCTTATGTTTGCTAGAGAAATTAGCTCATTAGCTGCAGACAAAGATTTTGATAAAGTTTTATTAATTGATGATTTATCAGATACAGGTCTCACTTTGAATAAAAGTATTGAATGGCTCAAAAATTATGGTCCTACTAAAAATTTTATTAATGAAGTTAAGACTGCTTGTTTATGGAAAAAAAAATCCTCTTCTTTTGAGCCCGACTTTTGTCCTGTAAGATTAGATTCAGATCCTTGGATTGTTCAACCAACAGAACATTACGAGGAATTAAGTATAAAAGAAATTATTAAAAGAAATTAATAGGGCTAGATTTAATTAGCCCTATT
>CETH01010357.1_pt1 | contig 12552 bp, 13 predicted proteins | sample 361461 | NCBI WGS metagenome assembly CETH01 (sample SAMEA2622695, study PRJEB7988) | marine metagenome | isolation source: saline water (ENVO:00002010), including
TTAGGAGCTTCATCCTTAGGAGCTTTCTTTTTTTCTTTTGGCTGAGGTGGTCGCTTGACAATTTTAGATGTAAATTTATTTTTTATTCCAATAGAAAACATTAAGCTAATTACTGATTCTGATGGCTGAGCTCCTTTGTTAATCCATTCATTTAACTTGTCAGTATCAATATTTATTGATGATGGGTTTGGAAATGGGTCGTACGTACCAATCTGTTCTATGAAAGAACCATCTCTTGATGTTCTTTGATCTGCTACCACTATTCTGTAAAAGGGACTTTTTTTTGCTCCAACTCTCTTGAGTCTTATTCTCACCATCTATATTATTTCTCCATTTTTGTTTTACAAATTTACGTAATTTATTAAAAATTGCTGTTTAAGGATAACAAAATAATCAATTAAATACTGTTTAATAATATAACTAATATAATTGTTATAACTAATATTTATATTTTTTGTGAGAAGTAAATATGTTTAATGTAAAAATTATTTTTTTTTCAATTCTTAGAGAGAAATTAAATTTACGTGAAATCTATATCGAGTGTGAAATAAATACAACATTAATTCAAGCAATTGAAATTCTTCAAAAAAAAATTGATCTTGCTAACTATGATCTAATGAATTGCATGTTTGCCGTTAATCAAAATTATGTTGAGAATAATTACAAATTAAAAGAAGATGATGAAATAGCTATAATACCTCCAGTGAGTGGTGGGAGCAATCTTAATGAGTGACAGATATGTGGAAATTACATCAGATGAAATAAATTTCCAAAAGTTATATGAATTTTGTAAAGAAAAGCATTTTGGTGCAGTAAATGCTTTTTTTGGGGTTACTAGAAATTTTAATAATAATAAAAAAGTTTTATTTCTAGAGTATGAATCATATTCTGAAATGGCCAAAAAAATAATAAGCCAAATAATTGAGGAAATGATTAATAAATGGGACATTGGAAAAGTGGCAATTTCTCACAGAACTGGCCGTGTTAATATTGGGCAAGTAAGCATGATATTAGTGATATCAAGTAAGCATAGAAAAAATTCAATAGCTGCTACTGATTATTTTATCGATAGACTAAAAGAAATAGTTCCTATTTGGAAAAAAGAATTCTATGAAGACGGAGAAAATTGGTTATCCAGTACTCCAGGTTAACAGATAAACTGATAAAATATTTATTGTGACGTGGAGGGTTCGCATAGTGGCCTAGTGCGCCCGCCTGCTAAGCGGGTTGGGGGTGTTGAGCCTCCTCGCGGGTTCGAATCCCGCACCCTCCGCCATGTTTTAATTATAAAATTTCTATAATTATGCTACTCATGATAATGTATTGAAAGAATCTAAGAACCTATTTCTAAATAATTTCCATTGATTTTTCTGATCGTTTGTAAAGCAGATAAAATAGCTAACCAACTAGTCTTTGGATTCTCTGAGCTTGGTAAATTTTCAAAAGTGAATTTATAGTTGCCTGCTTTAGATTTAATTAATATTATATGAATATTATTTTTTGATTTTGGGTCAGCATAAACAAGAACCTTGGTTTTTTCTGGACCTAAACCAGACAAACTTATAGTAGCAGCAATATTTACATTAGCAGGGAAAAGTTTTACGGCTTGTTTAGCATTTCCAGAAAAAATTAATGTTTTTTCGGTAATGCTTGTTTCTTCCCACTGCTTGAATCCTGGAGCATCTGAGAGTGATTTTGGACTTTTTGTTGTGATAATTGAAACTTCTTGTAGCAATCCATTCAAAGAATTTAATGTATCAATTGCTCCTACTGCTCCAGAAGGAATATATATTCGCTTATTATTTTTATTAGCAATTTTTTTTAGTTTAGATAAATATATTTCGTCTAATAATGCGCCTGAACTCATTATTAAAATATTTTTATTAGCTTCTAAAACTTTTTCAGCGCATTTTTCTACAGCAATTGGAGAAGCGCATTCTACCACTAGGTCAATCTGAGGATTGTTGGCTAAGTCATCAATAGAAGTATATAAAAAAGGATCTGATTGTAAACTTTTCGATAAATTTTCTGCACTTAGTGAATTAGTATCGTATAAAGCTAGAATTTCTACATTACCAACATTTCCTGATTCAATTTCTCTAGTAATGAGAGAACAAATTGCTCCTGTTCCTATAAATCCTAGTCTTAATGCTCTTATATTTTTTGTCATAAGTTAGAAATTATACATACTTAGGTAAAAAAATATAACTTTTTTATTATAATTATAGTTTTTTATTTTATAATTTTTCATATTATCGGTAGAATTAAATAAATACTAATTTTAACATATGACATCTTTCAACATATCTACAGTGGGTTGCCAAATGAATGTTTCTGATTCAGAGAAGCTTTCAAATAGTCTTGTTAAAATGGGTTTTGAGTCACAAGAGTCCTACTTAGATGCATCTATTATAGTTGTTAATACTTGCGTTGTTCGTCAGTCTGCTGAAGATACAACAACAGGCTTTTTAGGTAAATTAAGAAAAATAAAAAGTAAATCACCAGAAAAAACTATAATAGTTATGGGTTGTATGGTAGGTCCTGATTCTACTTCATTGAAAAAAAGGTTTTCACACGTTGACCTTTGGGCTCGCCCTCAGGAATTTCACCCGATATTAGATCTGCTATCTGTTAGATTCAACAAGGATATGGAAGGTTGTTTATCTGACTTAGCGCCGATTTCTCCAAAAATTTCTGCTTTTGTTCCTATAGTACATGGTTGCAATAAATTCTGTACATTTTGTATTATCCCTTTTAGGAGAGGAAAAGAAACAAGCCGTGATTTAGATGAAATATACAATGAAATTGATCTCATGGTTGATAGGGGCTTGAAAGAAGTTACTCTATTAGGACAAAATGTAGACTCTTATGGTCATGACCTTAGAGATCGCTTAGACTTAGCGGATTTAGTTGAAAAAATACATGAAATTAAGGGCTTGGAAAGAATTCGATTTCTTACTTCTCATCCAAATGATATGTCTAGAAGAATAATAACTTTAGTTGCTGATTTACCAAAAGTTTGCGAAAACATTAATTTGCCTATTCAAGCTGGTGATAATACTGTTCTGGTAGATATGAGAAGAGGTTACACAGTAAATCAATATTTAAGAAAAATTGATTTTATTAAGAATAAAATTCCTGGAATAAGTTTAACAACTGACCTTATTGTCGGATTTCCAAACGAAACTAATGACCAATTTGAAAATTCTCTTAGTCTATTGAAAGAAGTTCAGTTTGATAAAGTCCATGTTGCAGCATACTCAAACAGAAATGGTACTTACGCCTCAAGAAAATTACCAGATAATATTGATAGAAAAATCAAAAAAGAGAGACTTAACCTTGTAGATGACCTACAAAAAAATATTCAAAAATCTCTAAATTCAAGGATGTTATCAAAAAAATATCAAATTCTTGTTGAAGGACGTAAGAGAGAAATGATGCATGGAAGAACAAGAACAGATAAAATAGTTTACTTAAATGGTAATTTAAATAATCAATTAGATGATTCACTAATAGGAAAAATGTTAGAAGTTAAAATTACAGATTATTCTTCATGGTCACTAACAGGCGAAGTTTTAATAAGTAAACATAATAAGTTTGAGGAAATTGCAGTATGACAACTTTGTTCTCAGATAAAAATATTGTACCTGTAACTGAGTTAGAGCAGTCAGCGTTTTGCCAGACGGAAGGTAATCTAAGAACTAAAACACTTGAAGAAGAATTCAACTCAGGAGTCAGGTGGCAAAAAATTCCTACCAGGTATCTTAAGCTAACTCCTGAAGAAATAGATGAAGGCATTAAATTCGCAAGAGCAGAAATAGGTTCAAAAGCTCTCATTTTAGGTCATCATTATCAAAGAGATGATGTTTTTAAGTATTCTGATGTTTCTGGAGATTCATATAAACTTTCAAAAATAGCTTCCGAAAACAATGATGCAAAGTGGATAATATTTTGTGGTGTTCATTTTATGGCAGAAACAGCAGACATATTAACTTCTGCTGACCAAAATATTATTCTCCCTAATTTAGCCGCTGGTTGTTCAATGGCAGATATGGCTAAGTTTGTTGATGTTAGAAATTCTTGGTCTCAGATAGAAAATGTTTTGGGTGAAAAATCAAGTATTATACCAATAACTTACATGAATTCATCTGCAGATATAAAATCACTTTGTGGAGAAAACGGAGGAATAGTTTGTACTTCTTCTAATGCTTTGAAGGCGTATGAATGGGCTTTCGAAAAAAGTGAAAAAATTCTATTTTTACCTGATCAACATCTAGGTAGAAACACTGCTAAGGCTTTTGGTATTAAGGACTCAGAAATAGTAGTTTGGGATCCTTATAGAAAAAATGGCGGTTTATCTAGCGTAGAAATCATAAATTCTAAAGTAATTTTGTGGAAAGGTCATTGCTCAGTTCATACAAGATTTTCTGTTCAACAAATTAATCATGTTAGAAAAAATAACCCAAACACAAAAATAATTGTTCATCCTGAATGTACTAATGAGGTAGTTGAAGCTGCTGATATAAATGGTTCAACAGAGCTAATATTAGATACAGTTATTAAATCCCCAGCTGGTTCTAGTTGGGCAATAGGAACTGAAATTAATATGGTTAATAGACTTGCTAAAGATAATCCTGATAAGGATATTTTTTGCTTAGATTCAGTAGTTTGTCCTTGCGCTACAATGTATAGAATCCATCCTGCGTATTTACTGTGGGTTCTTGAAGGAATTATGGCAGGTGTAGCAATTAATCGAATAAAGGTCGATGATCATAAGAAATACAATGCAAATATAGCACTTGAAAGAATGCTTGCGCTAGGTGGCTATAGAGCTTAAATGGGATTACCTTTTTTTAATCATAAATATGAATCTGAAATAATCAATCTTTCATCATCATATATTGACGATTTAATAACAATGGCATTTAATGAAGATTCAGCATTCGATGATATTACTACTAATACACTATTAAATCCTAATATATTATCCTCATGTAACATAATTGCCAAATCGCAAGGTGTAATCTCTGGAGTTAATGTAGTAAAGAGGGTTTTTGAACTTTACGATAACACACTCGTTTTTGAAAATTATAAATCTGATGGTGAAGAAGTTTTTAATAATGAAAAAATAGCTAATGTTTCTGGGAAAATGGCATCAATACTTTCATCGGAACGAGTTGCTCTGAATTTTCTACAAAGGATGTCTGGAATTTCAACTGAAACAAATAAGTTAGTAAAATATATCAGTTCTACCTCTACTAAATTAATTGATACACGAAAAACTACTCCTGGTTATAGAATGCTGGATAAGTATGCGGTAAAAATGGGCGGTGCTACTAATCACCGTATTAATCTTTCCGAAGCCGTATTAATCAAAGATAATCATATAGAAGCACTTCTTAATGATGGTTATAACCTAACAAAAATAATTAATATGGTAAGAGACAGTGTTTCTTCAGAGATAAAAATTGAAATTGAAGTGGAATCTATTAAAGATGCTATAGAGTCAATTGAGGCCGGGGCAGACATTATAATGCTAGACAATATGTCAATTAAAGACATGGAAGAAATTGCAAAGTTTAATACAGGTAGATCAAAACTTGAGGCATCTGGAGGAATTACAAAGGTCAATATTTTAGATGTAGCAAAAACAGGAGTTGATTTGATTTCTGTAGGTGCTATTACTCACTCTTTTTCATCTTTAGACATTTCTTTAGATTATGTTCAGGTGAGTTAGTTTCTCTCATCAGAATCTATTATTATTGTTGTTGGGCCAATATTCGTTAATTTAATTTCCATCATTGCTTGAAATTTTCCAGTTTCTACAGTTATATTATAAGAATTTATAATATCAATTGTAGTTTTGTATAATTTTTTAGCAATTTCTGATTTTGCAGCTGATAAAAATGAAGGTCTTCTTCCTTTTTTATTATCTGCATAAAGAGTGAATTGGCTAATTAATAGAATTTTATAATTTGTTTCTAATATACTTTTTTCAAAATATTTAGTCTTATTCTTATCTGGAAAAATTCTCATATTAACTAATTTCTTAACTAAATAATTAATGTCTTCATTCGTATCATCATTTTTATACCCAACAAAAACACAAAGACCATCTTGAATTTTTCCTACAATATTTTTCTCGACGGATACTTCCGCTGAACTAACTTTCTGAATTAAAAATTTCATTCATTTTTGTTTGTTTTTTTAGATTTTTTATTATCCGATTTTTTAGATTTATTATTGTTATTATTAGAAGTAGTATTAGTATTAGAACTAGTATTGGTGCTTTTAGAACCACTTCCATAATCTGTAGTATAAAAGCCTGAACCTTTATAAATTACTGTAGGAGAAGTGATTTGTCTAGAAGCTATGACATCACATTCAGGGCACTTAACCACTGATGAATCAGTAAAACTTCTGATAACTTCAAAAATTTCATTTGAGCATTTTTTAATTTCACATTTATAAATATAAGTAGGCATAATTATAATTTTATTGAGTTAAGTATATATTTAGGTGATAAATTCTTTTCTATTTTTTCGCTAGTAATTTTTTTCTTTGTTGTATTAATTCCAGTTGTGACTAATGCAGAATCAATTTTAACTCTATTTGCACCAAGTATATCAGTTTCCAGTTGATCTCCTATCATAATTATTTTATTAGATTTACACCTGCTTTTGGCAATTTCAAAAATCATTTTATAAGGTTTTCCAAGTCTTATTGCTTTATATTGTTTGTTTTTACCAAAAATTCTAAATATTGCCTGTTCTAAAATATCTATAAAAGCTGCAGCTCCAAAGTTAAAACTCTTATTTCCTAAAGGATAAATTATATCTGGGTTTGGTAGAATAATTTTTACAAATTTATTCTCTGAATATTTTTTATAAAAGAAGTTAAGTAGATTATTAAGATTATCTACTGTTGGCCATTTCTCAACATCTGAAAAAATTATTATTTCTGCTTTCTCCATTTCATTTTCATTTAGTAATTTTACGCCTTTATCTCTTAAGTTATCTTTTATGCTATTTGTACCATATATAAAACATTTTTTTTCCACCAAATTTTCTATCTTCATGAAATTAAATATTAGTGATCCTGCAGAAATAATTTTTTCACTAGAAATATTAAGTCCTTGATTGATAAAACTTTTTGATCTTTCATCATCAGTTATAGATGCATCATTTGTTAATATAAAATAATTATAGTTAATTTTATTTAAGTAATTAATTAGTTCAATTGATCCGTCTATGGGCTTTTTACCGTCAAATAATACTCCGTATGAGTCAAATAAAATACTTTCATAATTTTTAATAACTTCTTTGATAGAAATTTTTGATATTTTCATAATTTTATTTCAACAGGTTTTCTAAAGATGAATCCCATTTCTTTGCAATTTCTTCTAAACTAATTGATAGCAATTCAGAAAATATTACAGAATCTCCTCCCACTTTTCCTACAGTTTTTATAGGAACGCCATTTTGATTTGCTAGTATAGTTAATTCATTTAAATCATCTGGTGAAATACTTATAATTATTTTTGATTGTGTTTCGCCGAATAAGGCCGCATCCCACCTGTTAGTAATATCTTCATTTATACTTGCACCTATGCCTCCTGAAATACAACTTTCTATAATGGTAACTGCTATTCCTCCATCTGAAACATCGTGTGCAGATTTGATAATTTTATTTTTTATCCCTAATCGGCATAATTTTTGTGTTTTAAGTTCTAACTCTAGATCTATTTCTGGTTGACCTTGTACTCTTTTGTGAATCGTTTCTAAATATTCACTGCCTGATAAGTCATTACTGGAGCCCCACGCACTTGAATGACCTAGTACTACTATCAAATCTCCAACTTGTTTGAATTTTATATTAACATGATTGTTAGCATCTTCAATGATTCCTATACATCCTATAATCGTAGTAGGGTAAATTGAATTTCCACTTGATTCATTATACAGACTTGCATTGCCTGAAATAACTGGAGTAGAAAACATTTTGGATGCTTTAATTAATCCATCAATTGACTCTGTAAGTTGATATTGTACATCTTCTTTTTCAGGGTCACCAAAATTTAATCCGTCGGTTAGAGCTACAGGTTTCGCGCCAGTGCATGATATATTTCTACACGCTTCTGCAACTGCAATCTGAGTCCCAATATTGGGGTCAAGATAGATTTTTTTACCATTGCTATCCGTTGATAGAGAAATTCCTTTAGATGATCCTTTAATTCTTAGTAATGATGCATCACCTCCAGGCTCAATAACAGTATTTGTTTGAACATGATGATCATATTGTCTAAAAATGGATTTTTTTGATGCAATATTAGGGGAAGTTATTATTTGTAATAAAATATCTTTAGGTGTGCTAGCAGGTAAATCTATTTTACTTAAATCTGTTTTTTGAAGTATGTTTAGCCAGTTAGGCTTATTGGTACTAAGTTCATACAGTGGAGGGCTAGTTAACGCTGAAACAGGTGTTGAAGATAGTTTATTTTTATCTTGGTAAATATCGATACTAGGTTTATCTATAAACTTACCAATAATTTCACATTTTATGTCCCATTTATCAAAAATATTTTTAACTTTGCTAAAGCCATTAGATTTGATAGATAAAAGCATTCTTTCTTGGGATTCTGAAAGCATTAACTCATATGCATTCATTTGAGATTCTCTTTGAGGGATCTTAGAAACATCAATCATAAGTCCTAAATTTGATCTCTCTGCCATTTCTATTGCTGCTGATGTTATTCCTGCTGCTCCACAATCTTGTAGTCCAACCACTTCTTCAAGTTTGATTGCATCTAAACATGATTCAATAAGTATTTTTTCCAAAAAAGGATTCCCAACTTGAACAGCAGATCTCAACTCGTCTTGTTCTTGGAATGTTTTTGAAGCAAGTCCGGATGCTCCATGAATACCATCTCTTCCTGTTTCAGAACCAACTAAAACTAATAAATCACCCGCTTGATCTGCTTTGGCACTCATAATTTTATTATTTTTAATAATACCTACGCACATCGCATTTACTAATGGGTTACCTTCATATGTCTTAGAAAAATATATTTCACCTCCGACATTTGGTATGCCAATGCAATTGCCATAATATGATATTCCAGATACTACCCCATTAATTATATATTTATTTTTTTCGTTTTCTGGGAGACCGAATCTCAAGGAATTAAGTAGTGCTACAGGCCTTGCCCCCATAGCAAATATATCTCTTATTATTCCTCCAACACCTGTTGCGGCACCTTGAAATGGTTCAATAGCAGATGGATGGTTATGCGATTCAATTTTCATAACTATTGAAATGTTGTTTCCTATATCAATAACCCCAGCATTTTCTTCGCCTAATTTTACTGGTAAATCGTTTGAATCATCAGATAATTTTTTTAGTAAATTTTTTGTGTGTTTATAACCGCAGTGTTCAGACCATAATGCTCCAAATAAACCAAGTTCTAGATGGTTAGGTTCTCTTTTCAGTTTTTTTACTATCTCTCCATATTCAAATTTGGAAATAGCTATTTCATCTAAAATTTCTTTGTTTATATTCATTTAGTTGTCCTATTATAAGAATTAAATAATGATTGAAAGATTAAATTACCATCTGCTCCTCCTATTATTTCTTCGCATGCTTTTTCAGGATGAGGCATCATTCCTAAAATGTTTCCTTCTTTGTTGATTATTCCTGCGATGTTGTTTACAGAACCATTTGGGTTAGAAAATTCGTCTATATAACCATTATTATCTGAATATCGAAAAATTATTTGATTATTATTTTCTAATTCATCAATTGTTTTTTTATCTGCGAAATAATTTCCTTCACCGTGTGAAATCGGTATTGATAGAACCTTATTATTTTTAATTGAAGACGTAAAAATAGTTTTATTGTTGGTAACTTTTATGTTTGACCACTCGCAACGAAATTGTAAATTATTATTTCTTATTAATGTTCCAGGAAGTAGATTAGACTCGCAAAGAATTTGAAAACCATTACAAATTCCTATAATTGGGTTTCCATTATTTGCATATACCCTAATTTTTTCCATTATTGGAGATAAACTAGCAATTGAACCAGATCGTAGGAAGTCTCCATAGGAAAATCCTCCAGGTAATATGATTGCATCAAAATTTTCTAAATTTATACCATCATCTTTGTGCCAAATAAACTCACAGAACTGTTTGTTCACTCTTGAAAGTGAGTAAAAACAATCTTTTTCACTCCATGTACCGGGAAAAACAACTATTCCTATATTCAAAATAAACTCCTTATAGGATTAATTTTCCTATCTCCCATTAAAATTATCACCAATTAAAAACGTTATTAAACTAAAAAAGCACCAATTAATGGTGCTAATTTGAAAAAAATATAAATTACATATTTTTTTGAGTAGTTTTCATACTCTTTCGTTTTTTTGTAGCAGCATTCTTTTTTCTTACAACACTAGCTGACTCAAAATGTTGTCTTCTTCTAGCTTCTGAAATGATAGATTCTTGCTGTACTTTTTTGGTAAATCTTCTTAGAAATCCCTCGAAATTTTCACCGTCATTAATTTTTACTTCAACCATATGCTTCCATTGTTTTATATTTAATATATTTATTAGTATAAAGATTACTATCTATTAAGGTCAATAGTTTTATTTATGTAAGTAGGGTAATAGCTGCGGAAACTCTTTCTACGCATTTGTCTTTGCCTAAAACTTCCATAGTTTCAAACAACGGTGGAGCTATCTTTTTCCCTGATAAAGCATATCTTAATGATGTGAACAATTGACCAGGTTTAATTTCTTCGACTTGTACTAGATTTCTAAAATTAGTTTCTAGTGTCTCACTATTAAATGATTTAGTAGTATTGAAAATATCAATTGATTTATTTAAAATTTTTATACTATCTTTAGCGTTCATTTTTTTTAAAATTATATTTTCTGCTGTATTTTTTATATTTTCTTCATAAAAAAAATCAATCAGTTCAGTTACTTCATTTAATGTTCGAATTCTCTCTTTTATGAGCGGGACTATTTTAGTCAAGTATCTTTTATCAAGAGGCCTTTTTATTGTTTTAGCTAAGCCAATAGACTCTTCTTCACTTTCTAGTATAGGGATAACTTCATTAATAATTTTTTCATTAGTATAACCCCTTATGTAGACTCCATTCATCCATTCTAGTTTATTTAGATCAAAAATTGCTGATGAAGAATTTATTTTGTTTAATTGAAATTCTGAAATAATTTCATTTTTACTCAATATTTCTTTATCATCTCCTGGAGACCAGCCTAATAATGAAAGAAAATTAAACAAGGCATCATTTATAAATCCTTGTTTTTTATAATCAAGGACTGATGTAGCACCATGCCTTTTACTTAGTTTTGACTTGTCACTACCTAATATTAAAGGGACATGAATATATTCTGGCAAATTATAGTTTAATGCTTGATGAATTAATATATGTCTTGGGGTGCTTGATATCCATTCTTCCGCCCGAATCACATGGCTTATGCGCATTAAATGGTCATCAACAACATGAGCGAGGTGATATGTGGGCATATTGTCTGATTTCAAAATAACAAAATCATCTATTTCTCTAGCATCAACCTCAATTTTTCCTCTAATAGTATCAATGAAAGAAATTTTCCCTGTATCTGGCACTTTTAATCTTACAGTTATAGGTAATCCCATATCTCTTGAATTTTTTATTTCTTCTTTAGTTCTGTACCTACCTCTTCCATCATATCTTGGAGGTAATTTTTTTTCTCTTTGAGATTCTCTTAATTCCTTAAGTTGTTCTGGAGTTGTGTCATCATAATAGGCTTTTCCAGATTCTATTAACTTTTCAGCTACTTTAATATAAATACTTTTTCTTTCAGATTGTCTATATGGCCCGTAATTTCCACCTGTCTCTGGCCCTTCGTCCCATTCTAATCCTAACCATTTTAAGGATTCGATTATTGCCAATTCTGAGTTAGCATCATATCTATTTTGGTCCGTATCTTCAATACGTAAAATAAATTTCCCATTATTTTTTTTAGCAAATATCCAAGCAAATAAAGCAGTTCTAATATTACCAATATGTGGAATCCCTGTTGGGCTAGGTGCAAATCGTACTCTTACATTTTTCATATTAGTTCCATGTCTAAGATAAATTTTTTAAAAAATCATTTAGCTCTGTAGGTATTTTGGAGTTTATATCTATTATTTTATCATTTATGGGATGTTTGAATTTTATATTATATGCGTGAAGAAATTGTCTTTTTATATTATGAGTAAAATTATTATATTTTTTATCCCCAACTACAGGATGCCCTAAAGCTTTCATATGTACTCTTATTTGATGTGTTCTTCCTGTTTTTATTTTTATTCCTAAAAAAGAAAAATTGTCATATTTCTTAATTGTTTTATACTCAGTAATAGCTTCCTTCCCACCATAAATTATATCTTGTTTTGTTCTATTTTTAGGATTTCTCCCTATTGGTGCATCAATAATACCTTTTTCCAATTGTGGATGCCCGTCAACTAAAACGTAATAAGATTTTTTTATCTTTCTATTTT
>CETH01443690.1_pt1 | contig 12552 bp, 14 predicted proteins | sample 361461 | NCBI WGS metagenome assembly CETH01 (sample SAMEA2622695, study PRJEB7988) | marine metagenome | isolation source: saline water (ENVO:00002010), including
CAATAAAAAGGGGCTCTATAATTAGAGCCCCTTTTTTATTATGTTTTAATAATTTAAAATATATTAGATTCTTAATTAAGATAATGTTTAAAAATTCTATTCTATTTTTTTAAATTATGTTATTCAATAAATAATTAAAATGTCAGAATCAACAAATAAAAAATTATCCGCAATAATGTTTACTCATTTGGTTGAATATGATGAGTATTACAAGACTGATAAAAAATTAGCTAATAGATTGCTTAAACAGCATGATAAAATTCTTGGAGAAATTATCAATTCTTTCAATGGTAGAATTGTTAAGCATATGGAAAATAGAATATTTGCAGAATTTAAATCTGCTACTGATTCTGTTAAATGTTCAATTGCTATGCATACATCATTAAAAAAAACAAATTCACAAAACCCTGAAACTTTTCAAATGAATGTTAGAGTTGGTATTCATATGGCAGAAGTATATGAAAAAGATGGAGATTTATTTGGAGAAGGAGTTAACTTGGCGGCTAGAATCGAGCCTATATCTAAATATGGAGCAACAGTAACAACTCAAGCAATATATAATTCAATTAGAAGTGAAAAAAATATATTTATTCGTGATATGGGTAGAGTATCTTTAAAAAATATTAAAGAGCCTGAAAGATTATTTAAGGTATATAATGATGAAATTGAATATAACAAAGAAACATCAGAAGAATTAACAAAAAAGCTGATTAAAAAGGGAGTTCAATTAGTAGATAAAATTAAAACTTCTTCTGAAGTTCTATCTGTAGCTGTTTTATATTTGAAAAATTTAGGTTCTGAAGATAATGAATTTTTTTGTTATGGTATTACTGAAGATTTAATACTTGATTTAAGTAAAGTTAGTAGAATAAAAATTCCATTAATAAATAAAATTATTAAATTTAAAGATCAGAATATAGATAATAGTGATTTAGCTGCAGAGTTAAATGTTCGATATGTAATTAATGGCAACATAATGAAAATGGGAGACAATTTTAGATTGTCATTACAGCTCGATGATTGTAAAATAAATAAAAATTTATGGTCAGAAAGCTGGGAAAGTAATATAAATAAACAAGGGCTTCGTTCTAAGGTAGTTATAAAAATATTAAATTCTATAGGAGCGGAAATTCCCAAAAGCTTAACTGAATCATTAAAAAAGGATGAAGAGGTTTCTCCTGAAGCCTATGAGTTGTTTCTTAAAGGACGCTATTTATCGTTTACTTCAAAAAATAAAGTTGATAAAGAAATAGTTATGGGTTTATATAAAAAATCTATAAAAATGGATAGAAATTTTATTAATCCACGTTGGTATTATGCTTTTTCACTTTTATATAATAATGAGCATGAAAGAGCAGTTGATGTATTGGATGATGCTTTGATTATTGCAAAAAAAAATAATGATATTTCAGGAATTGCGGGTATAAAAAATTGTTATGGTGTTATTTATCAAAATTGGGGTAGATATGAGCAGGCTATTTCTAATTTTGAAGAGGCTCTAGAAATTAGAGCTAAAGAAAAGAATTTACAAGAAGAAGCAAAAGTTTTAAATGGTATTGGTCAAAATTATGTTGCTTTGAATAATTTTGAAAAATCATTTGAGTGTTATAATAGATCTTTAGAAATTAAAAGAGAGTTAGATGATAAAAATGGAATAGCAATTAGTTTAGCAAACATGTCTATTAATTATAGAAGATGTGGAGATTATGCTAAAGCAATAGAATATTCAAATGAAGCTATGGAATTATTTAATGAATTAAATAATTTATTATTTGAATCTAGAATGAAAATGAATCTTGGTTTATATCAAGTATTTGTAGGTTACATTGAACAAGCTGAGAAAAATTTAAAAGAATCTTTGAAATTTTTATTAGATATTGATGATTTTAAATCATCTGGAATGTGTTATAGAGGATTAGGTCTAGTTGAATTAAATAATAAAAATTGGTCAGGTGCGCAAAATGCATTTAAAAAAGCTTTATCAGCTCATCAAAAAGCAGAGCATAGACCTGCATTTGAAGGTACAACTTTATTTTTAGGTTTAGCATATTATTATGATGAAAATTATACTGAATCTGAAAAATATATAGATAAATCTGTTCAAATTACATCAATGAGAAAAAATATATCTTTTTATGGGACTACAGCAATTGCTGCTCAATTGATGCTTTATTCTAAAATCGAAAAATGCAAAGAATCAGATATTGATAATTTGGTAGAAAAAATAGAGAAAACTGTCAAATCTGATAATGAAGAAAGTGAAAGTGCATGGATGGCAAGAGAGTATTGGTATATTAGTGAAGCATATTCAAATTTATCTGTAAATGATAAATCTGAAATATATCGTAAAAAATCTAATAAGCATTTAGAATCTGTTTCATTATTAATATCAGATGAAAAAATTAGAAAAGATTATATTAATTTACCATTGCTACATCAGTTGATTACAGGCAAGGAAGTAGATATATTTTTATCTAAACCAAAGAAAAAAGAATCTGTAATAGATGATGAGAAATCAAATAAAGAATCTCCTTCTAGTACAGTTTTTGCATTTTGTCCTAATTGCGGTTTTAATAATTCTAACCAGTTTAAGTTTTGTCCCCAATGCGGTAGTGCATTAACTAATTAATTATTTTTATGATTAATAAAACAATTATATATACAGATGTAGTAGGCTATAGTCGTTTAACTGGTGAAGATCAGGAACTAGCTTTAGAATTATTATCAGAACATGATAAAGTATTGCATCAAAATACAAAACATTATAATGGTGAAATTATTAAAAAAACAGGTGATGGTATTTGTTGTATTTTTGATGATCCAGTAAATGCTATTAAATCATGTATAGATATTCAGAAAGATTTAGGAAAAAGAAATAAGTTAAATATTAAAGAGAGACAAGTTCAAATTAGAATTGGTGTGCATTATGGAGAGATAGAAAAAAAAGGTAAGGGGTATGTTGGAGAATCTATAAATATAGCTCAAAATATTGAGCCTTTAGCTCCACATGGAGGAATTGCAATTAGTGAAGAGGTTAATGCATTAATATGGGATTCAACAGATATATATATTAGAGAGTATGTGAAGTTTGATTATTCTAATTTAGAACGTCAAACTTATGAAGTGTATTTAGATTTAATTAATTGGTATGAAAATGAAAAAAGATTACCTGTTCAGAATGTTGATTTTAAAACAATATATGAAAAAGCGCGTTCTTTTTTTCATTCAGGGGATTATTCTAGCGCGATTAAGTTTGCTAATTTAGCATTAGGAAATTCTCCAGATAATAAGAAATACGAAGTTGAATCATTTATCTGTCACACTTTTATTTCATTAGGAGAGTTTGAGTATGCTGAAAGAGAATTAAAAAAAATGAAACGTGAAACTAATATAAATGATGAAGATAAAGCTCATTTATTAAAAATGGAAGCTAATTTATTGTTTAATAAAAGAGAATATATTACGGCTGCAAAACTTTTCAATGATTCAATTGATTTAATGTTTCATGTTAATAAAAAATATGTTAATGAACTAGTTTTTTATATAGCTAATATTTTCTTATTAGAGTCAGATATAAATAAATTAACAAAGTATTTAGATTATGTTACTTTAGATGATAATTATAAAATATTAATAGAAGGAATTCAATTAGCTAGTTTGAATATTGAATCTGATTTAGATGTTGATAAATATTCTAATAATCTTGATAAGATATCTAGTAATCATATGAAGGCTTTAGGATTTTGGTATTTAGCTAGATATTATAAAAATTTTAAGCAGAATCATCTAGCACATAAATATATTTCTAAATCTTTTGATTTTCTTATAGTTGCTTCAGATAGTATATCAGATTGGTTCCAGAGAGAAAAATTTTTAAAGAATATTTTAATTCATAAAGAAATTATTGATTTTTCTAATTCTGATTTCATCGATTTTTCAGAATTTAACTTAGAGGTTGATGAGAAGAAGAGTGTTAAATATGAAGAAGATGATTCTAATCTGAATATATATAAATTTTGTCCTAAATGTGGTAATAATAATAGTGATAGTTATAAATTTTGTGTAAAATGTGGAAATAATTTGCAATATTAATTTTAGAATAAGATATATAATTTTTTATTTAATTATTTTGAATTTATCTTTAGCTGATTCTGATACATTGAAAATTTTAAATTATAATATTTATGGATTACATCCATTTTATACTTCTTTTTTTCCTGGAAAATTTATAGATAAAGATAATAGTAGGATTAAATCAATTTTTTTAGAATCTGAAAAATATGATATAGTTTTTTTTCAAGAAAATTGGAGCTATCAAAATTTAATAAAGAAAATAATGCGTAATCATCAAGTAATTGTTGCTGAAAAAACTAATTTTATTATTAAGAAAAATCCTAAAAGAAGCTCGGGTCTTAATTTTGCAATTTCTAAGGATTTTGATGTTGTCTCAATAGAAGATAATTTGTTTTCTGATTGTAATGGGCATTTTTCTGATTATAATGATTGTTTAGCCTCAAAAGGTTTTATTTATTCTTTAATTTCTAAAGAAAAATATAAAATAAATTTATATGTAACACATTTAGATGCAGGTAATACAAAAGAAGATATATTAGTTAGAGAAATTCAATTAAAGGAATTAAATAAGCATATAAATAGTATTAGCAATAATTATCCTTTTATTGTTTGTGGAGATTTTAATATTGATTATTATGAATCTTTTGAAATTATAGATGAATTTACAAAAAATAATAATTTTAATATTTTAAGATGGGATAGTATTTATGAGACTAATAAAATGATTGATTATGTTTTTTATAAAGATGGTATTAATGCTATATCTATTATTGATTTTAATATTAATAGCATATTAGTTGATAAAAGTGATCATCTTCCAATAGAATTTACAATTATTGTGGAGTAAAAAAATAAATATTAAATTAAAAATAGCTTATGATGGAACTAATTTTCATGGTTGGCAATCGCAACCAGAAAAAAGAACTATTCAAACTGAAATAGAAAAAAGTTTGAGTAAAATTTTTAATAATAAAGAAATTAAGATTATAGGTTCTGGTAGAACTGATTCTGGTGTCCATGCATATGAACAAATTGCTAATATTTTTATTGATACAGATATGAAAGAATTAAATATCAAGAAAGCTATAAACAGGTATTTACCTGATGATATTTTTATTAATGATTGTAGCGTGGTTAATAATGATTTCCATTCTAGATTTTCTGCAAAAAAAAGAGAGTACATTTATTATATATCTAATAATTATTTGCCATCAAAAAGATTGTATAGATGGTATTATAAATACACATATGATATTTCGTTATTAAATAAATGTGCAGATTCTTTAATTGGAGAACATAATTTTTCTTTATTGAGTAAAGCTTCTAGCGAGACTCAAAATAAAGTTTGTAATATTCACACTGCCAAATGGCATTTTGTAGATGATAAAGCTATATTTAAAATATCTGCAAATAGATTTTTACAACATATGGTTCGTTTAATTGTTGGCACTATGATGGAGGTTGCTAGAGGACGAATTAGTTTTTTAGAATTTGAAAAAATTCTTTTACAAAAAGATCCTAATTATGTTGCTTTACGTGCTCCAGCTAAGGGTTTGTTTTTAAATAAAGTATATTATGAATAAGATTATATTATTAATTTATATAGCATTTATTTTTTCCAATTCTTTAATTAATAGAGAAATTGAACAATCTAGAAGAACGGCAATTACTAATGCAATTGAGATCGTCTCTCCTTCGGTTGTTGGAATAAATGTTACTCAGATTAAGAAGAATGTGGTTAGACATCCATTCTTTGATCCATTTTTTGATCCGTTTTTTGATGACTTTTTTGAAAGAAGAAATAGGCCTTATAAAGTTAAAAATTTAGGTTCTGGAATTGTAATTTCTTCAGATGGCTATATTATTACAAATTCTCATGTAGTTGAAAATGCTGATGAAATTATAGTCTCAACTTATTTAGATGAAACATATGATGCTACAATAATAGGCTTTGATAAATTAACAGATATTGCTTTAATTAAAATAGATGTTATTGATTTTGATGCTGTGAAATTTGGTGATTCTGATAGTCTGATTATTGGAGAATGGGTTGTTGCATTAGGAAATCCTTTAGGTCTATTTGATGTATCTAATAAATCAACTGCAACAGTTGGAATATTAAGTGGAATGAGTATGGATTTTGGCCAAAAAGAGTCAGGTAGAGTTTATCAGAATATGTTACAAACTGATGCCTCTATAAATCCTGGAAATAGTGGAGGACCTTTAGTTAATGTATTGGGTGAAGTAATTGGTTTAAATACATTTATTATGACAAACTCAAATTATAATCAGGGTTCAATAGGTATTGGTTTTGCTATCCCTTCTAATCAGGTTGTTGATATAGCAAATCAATTAAAAAAATATGGTAAAATTGATAGAGAATTTTCAACAGGAATTCATGTTCAGCCATTAGATGGAATGATGAGAAAATATTTTAATATTAATGGTGATTTTGGAGTTATTATTAAAGAAATTGATATGGGCTCAAGTGGGTATAGAGCAGGATTGTTAATTGGAGATGTTATATTAAAAGTTAACAATATATATGTAAAAAATATTACAGATATATTTAAGATAATAGAAGAAGGTTTGTATCAGGTAGGTGATTTTATCGTTTTGGATATATTAAGAAATAATCAAAAAATAAAAATTAAATTACAATTAGATAGCAGTAAATAATTATATAGAGGATAAAATAATGATTGAAAGATATACAACAAAAGTTATGAAAGAAATTTGGTCTGATAAAAATAAATTTAATACATGGAAGAATGTTGAAGTGGCCGTTGCAAGTGTTATGGCTGATAGGAACCTCATTCCTAGAGAATCATTTAAAAATATAAAAAATAAAGCTGATTTTAATGTTGAAAAAATTTTAGAAATTGAAAAGGTGACTAGGCATGATGTTATTGCATTCTTAACTAATATGGCTGAATATATTGGACCTGATTCACGTTATGTACATATGGGGATGACTTCTTCAGATTTATTAGATACTTCTTTGGCTTGTTTATGTAAACAAGCTGGTGAAATAATATTAGAAAAGTTGATTTTATTTAATAAAGTTTTAGAAAAAAATGCTTTAAAATATAAAGAAACATTTCAAATTGGAAGATCTCATGGTGTTCATGCGGAGCCTATTACATTTGGTTTGAAAAATGCATTATGGAGTGAGGAAATTAAAAGAAATATTATTAGATGGGAAAACACATTGAAAAATATTTCAGTTGGGCAAATTTCAGGGGCTGTTGGTACCTATCAACATTTAGATCCTGATATTGAAATAGACGTTTGTAAAGAATTAGGGCTTGAAGCAGAGACCATATCAAATCAGGTGATATCAAGAGACAGACATGCTGAATATTTAAGTAGTTTAGCGCTAATTGGAGCTGCAATTGAAAAAATATCAATTGAAATTAGACATTTGCAAAGAACGGAGGTTTTAGAAGTAGAAGAATATTTTTTAAAGGGCCAAAAGGGGTCTTCAGCAATGCCTCATAAAAGAAATCCTATTGTGACAGAAAGAATGACAGGTTTCTCTAGATTGTTGAGATCGAATGCAATGGCAGCTTTAGAAAATGTCGCTCTATGGCATGAAAGAGATATTTCTCATTCTTCTGTTGAAAGAATTATTATTCCAGATTCAACAACTATTATGGACTATATGCTTGATAAAATGATTTATTTAATTGAAAATTTATATGTTTATCCTGATAATATGATGAATAATATAAATTTGACAAATGGTTTGATTTTTAGTCAGGAGGTATTATTAGCAATTATTAAAAAAGGAGTTTCAAGAGAAGAAGCTTATAAGTTGGTACAAAATAATGCAATGAAAGCTTGGGATAAAAAGTGTAATTTTAAGGACTTGTTATATAATGATTCTAATATCACAAGTTTATTATCTAAAGAAGAAATAGATAAATTATTTGATTTAAATAAAATATTAGTTAACATAAATAAAATATATAAAAGGATTGGATTAAAATGAGCTACATAAAAGATCAGTTACAACATACATTAACAGCATATAAAGATGATTCTATTAATGGTAAGTATTATAGGGGAAAAGTTAGAGATAATTATTTTATTGATGATAAAATAATAATGATTACTTCAGATAGGGTCTCAGCTTTTGATCATGTTTTAGGCACTATACCATTTAAAGGACAAATATTAAATGAAATTGCTAATTTTTGGTTTGATAAAACAAAGGATATAGTCCCTAATCATATTATCTCAGTTCCAGATCCTCAAGTTTTACTTGCAAAACATGCAAAAACTCTTCCTGTTGAAGTTATTGTTAGGCAGTATATTACAGGGAGCCTTTGGCGAGAATATTCCTCAGGAATTAATGGTCAATATGGTTTTTATTTGGATGAAGGTTTAAAAGAAAATCAAAAATTTCCAGATTTGCTTATAACTCCTTCAACTAAAGCAGAATATGGTTTACATGATGAACCTATATCTAGAGATAAAATAGTTTCAGAATTAGTAGAAGAAAAAATTTATGCTCAAGCAGAAGAGTATGCTTTGAAATTATTTAAGATGGGTCAAGATTGGGCTAATGAAAGAGGTTTAATCCTTGTTGACACAAAATATGAATTTGGAATTTATAATGATGAATTAATTGTTATTGATGAGATTCATACTCCTGATTCAAGTAGATATTGGATTAAGGAAGGATATGAAGAAAGATTTGAAAATGGTCAATCTCAAAAGATGTTAGACAAAGAGAATATTAGGCAATGGTTGATTGATAGAAATTTTAAAGGTGAAGGAACTCCTCCTGAATTATCTGATGATATTAGAGTTGACTTATCAGAAAAATATATTGAATTATATAAAATTTTAACAGGTAAAGAATTTGTTCCTAGTACAGGTGATGTATATTCTAGAATTAAGGATAATCTAAATAAAATTAAATGAATAATATTAGCTATTTATTAAGAAAATCTATTGCAAATTCATTCACGATTTTGAATTTATTTTTAGGTTTTTCTTCTATAGTTTTTATTGCTCTAAGTTTTAAATCTGATTTTTCGTATTATATTTATTATGCATGTAATTTTATTTTTATTGCAGCAATAATAGATGTTTTTGATGGGAAAATAGCTAGAAAGTTGGGGACTTCAGATGATTTTGGTAGAGAAATTGATTCTTTGGCAGATTTAGTATCATTTTGTATTGTGCCTTCATTATTAATGTTTAGTTATTATTATGATTTAATAGAACTTCATAAAACTGTTTTTTTATTTTTAAGTTCTTTTACTTTAGTTTTTGGTGCAATACGCTTAGCAAAATTTAATGTTTACGATTCAGAGTCTAAAAATAATTTATATGTTGGATTACCTACTCCAGCAAATGCAATATTAATTTGTTCATTGATTTTGTTTATGAATTCAGGAGGTATAATTCAAATTATTGATGATGTTAAATTATCTAGTTTTTTTTATTCTATTTTTTATGAATCTGAATCAAATATATTTATTTTAGATTGGATGAATAGAATTTTAGTATTATTGTTTGGTTTAAATAGTTATATGGCATTTTTTGTTTATATCTTTAGTTCAATTTTATTAGTATCTAAAGTTCATTATTTTAAATTTCCAATAATCAGTTTAAAATTAGATAGAGATAATACTTTATCAATTATCGGGTTGTTAATCTTTTTTATAATTTTAATAATGAGTATTTTTTATAATAAACATTATATCGTTTTATTGTTTTTTACATTAATTTATATCTCTTTAGGTTTTTTAAATTTTTTATTTAGGCAAAGTATATTATTATATAAAGGAGAATTATGAAATCAAAAATTTATATAAAGTATAAAGATGGAATACTTGATCCGCAAGGTACAGTCACAAACAAGGCTTTGGAATCAATCGGAATTAAAAAGATTAATTCAGTAGCAATTGGTAAATTAATTGAAATTGATTTTGATGATGTAACTAAGGAAGAAGCTTCAAAAATCACAGATGAATCATGTAAAAAATTATTGGCTAATCCCAATACGGAAACATATTCATTTGAAATTGTGGAATAAATTTGAAGTTTGCTGTTATTGTTTTTCCTGGTTCTAATTGTGATCATGATGCTTACTATGCTTTGAAAAATCAATTTAATATTAATGTAGATTTTGTTTGGCATAAAGAAAATCAATTAGATGGTTATGATGGGATTTTAATTCCGGGTGGTTTTTCATATGGAGACTATTTAAGGACAGGAGCAATTGCGAGATTCTCTCCTATAATGAAATCAATTATAGAGCAATCTAAAAAAGGAAAAATTATTTTAGGAATTTGTAATGGGTTTCAAATCTTATTAGAATCAGGGTTGCTCCCTGGTTCCTTAATAAATAATAAAAAAATGAAGTTTTTAAGTGAGAATGTTATCCTTGAAGCAGTTAATAATGAATCTGTCTTTACTAAAAAAATGTTTAAAGGACAAGAATTAACTATGCCTATAGCTCATAAACAAGGTAATTATATTGCTTCTGTTGATATTCTGAACAGATTGCAAGATGAAGATAGAATTGCATTTAAATATAAGGGTAATAATCCTAATGGATCTATATCGAATATTGCAGGAATTTTAAATTCTAAGAAAAATGTGTTAGGTATGATGCCGCATCCTGAAAGAGCCGTTGAAAATGTTCTGGGTTCAAATGATGGAAAATATATTTTTGAATCAATTTTAAAATAAAATTATAATGAATAAAAATAGAACATTGAAATTTGTTTTTTTAGTACTTTTTTTTGGTTGTGTTTTTTCAACAGCTTTTTCAATATTTGTTGGAATGCTTGTGCCAGATGGAGTTGTTAAGGATTTTTTTATTTTAACTAAATCATTTGGATTTGGTCAGAGTGCAAACAATTGGTATGAATTTGGTCCTATTAGATTTAAACTTGGATTTTTTTTTGATATTAGTATATTAAGTATAGTCGGTTTTTTCATATCTTGGTATTTATTAAGATATTTTAAATAATTTAGGAGAATATTGTTATGTCATTAGGAGCCCCAGAAATTATAGTTGTTTTAGTTATTATTTTACTTTTATTTGGTGGTAAAAAATTACCAGAATTAGCAAGAGGATTAGGTAAAGGGATTAATGAATTTAAGAAAGCATCTAAAGAAGTGGAAAATGAAATAAAAGATGTTGATAAATAAAATTTGTAAGGATTAGTTATGTCAGGACATAGTAAGTGGTCTACAATTAAAAGAAAGAAAGGTGCTGCTGATGCAAAGAGGGGTGCTGTTTTTACACGCTTATCAAAAGATATAACTTTAGCAGCTAAAGAAGGTGGTGGAAATCAAGAAATGAATCCTTCATTAAGGCTTGCAATTAAAAAAGCAAAAGCTGCAAATATGCCTGCAGCAAATATTGATAGAGCAATTAAAAAAGGCACAGGTGATTTGCCTGGCATTAAGTTTGAGAATTGTATTTATGAAGGTTATGGACCATTTTCTGTAGCAATCTTAATTGAAGTTATGACTGATAATAAAAATAGAACTTTTCCTGAAATACGAAATATCATGTCTAAAAATAATGGGAATTTAGGTGCGTCAGGTTGTGTTGATTGGATGTTTGAAAAAAAGGGAACTATAATAATTAAAAATGATTCAATATTGGAAGATAAATTAATGACTTTAATTGATGATTTGGAGATTGAAGATATAAATTTTGAAGATTCTTATTATGAGATATTTGTTAAACCTGATTTTTTTTTAAAAATCACAGATATTTTAGAACAAAACAATATTTTATTTGATGGTGAAATTAGTTTAGTACCTAGTCATACAGTTAAAGTAAAAGATAATGAAGCTCAAAAAATAATAAGTTTATTAGAATTATTAGATAATCATGATGATGTTCAAAAGGTTCATTCAAATTTTGAGATTAGCTAATATATGTTGATTCTAGGTATTGATCCTGGGATTGTTAAAACAGGCTATGGCTTAATTAGTATTAATAATAATGCCATTAAACTAATAGATTATGGTGTTATTTCTCCAGATTCAAAGGATACAATATCAAGTAGATTATTATCTATATATTCTGATGTTGAAGAATTAATTAATAATTTTAAACCTAATGTTTTTTCTATAGAAGATGTTTTTTATGCAAAGAATTTTAAATCAGCGATGTTATTGGGCCAAGCTAGAGCTGTAGCAATTTTATGTGCTGAAAAATATTCAATTCCTATATTTGAATATTCAGCTAAAAAAGTTAAGCAATCAATTACAGGTAATGGTAATTCTAGCAAAGAACAAGTTCAATATATGGTTAAAAAAATGTTGAAAATTAAAAATGACATGATGCCTGTAGATTCTTCAGATGCTTTAGCTATAGCATTATGTCATTTAAATCAATTAAAGGTTAATGAATTATGATAGAATATATTTATGGTAATTTGATTATCAAAGAATCTAATTATTGTATTATTGATGTAAATGGTATTGGTTATAGAA
>CETH01443688.1_pt1 | contig 12539 bp, 12 predicted proteins | sample 361461 | NCBI WGS metagenome assembly CETH01 (sample SAMEA2622695, study PRJEB7988) | marine metagenome | isolation source: saline water (ENVO:00002010), including
ATATTTCTGATTATGCTTCAACAACTAAAACAGAAATTAATGGATCAGTTGGGTCGTTACCATTTAGGAGAATGGGAATTTCAACTGGCGGAGAAAGTTTTGGATTTTTACTAGAATTCTTATTTACAGGTAAAGATGAAATAATAGACAATCCTTTTTTTTCTGATACAGTTATTGATGCGACAATTTATGAAGTGACTTATAATGACAGAGGGAAATCATTACCATCTAAAGTGGGGCTCTCTGGAGGCCTAACTAGATTTGCATGGACTTACTCTTTTTAATTAAATGGATTTAATTTTTAAGAATTCTTAAAACTTCTCCAACAAGGTAAAAAGAACCTGCAATTACGACAGATTTTTCTGGATTTAAAATACAATTTTCTAATGCTTCTTCTGCAGAAATAACATGCTTTATATTAAAGCAACTTGTTTTACTAGACTCAATAATAAAACTCTCAAGGTTTTTTGTGGTTGCAGTTCTAGGAGAATTAATTGGAGTAAGAATTGTTTTATCTGCTTTTAAGCATAATTCTGTTAATTGATTTTTTATAGCATTTACTAATTTGTCAGAAGCCATGCCTAAAATTAAATTAAAAGGAAATATTTTATTTTTTGCAATAAATTTAATAAGAGCAAAAATTGAATCTTTGTTATGCGAACCATCAATTAAAATTCTATTAAAGGACTTTGAATTTTTGACCCAAAAAATATTCTCACGAAGATCTAATCTTCCAGAAATTTTATAATTTTTTGCTATCTTGAACCATTTTTTTTTCTTTAATAGATTACCCTTAAATAAAATTTGCATTGCACATAAACTTAATGATATGGCCTCAAATTGAGGCTCTGAATAAAAATTTTGTGAGAATTTACTTTTTGGGAATTGAGTTTTATAGTAATCGTCTGCAAAATAATAAGGAACACTTTTTTTACGTAATTTTTTCTTCAACCATTTTTTTAATTCATTCTCTTGTTTAGAAATAATGATTGGAATTTGTGAACGAGTTATACCTATTTTCTCCTTTGCAATGTCTTTCAAATTTTCCCCTAAAATATCTTGATGATCAAATCCTACTTTTGTTAGAATACACAATTCTTTGTTTGTCACATTTGTGGAGTCTAGTCGCCCACCTAATCCAGTTTCTAAAACAATCCATTCCATTTTTTTTTTCATAAAAACATGAAAAGCAATAGCAGTTAGCAAATCAAAAAATGTAATACGCAGATTCCCTGTAAAAGTTTTAGCTTTTTTTAGAACAATTGATGCGCTATCCACAAAATTCTTTTTTGAAACTAGTCTCCCATTAATTCTTATTCTTTCTCTAATATCAATTATATGAGGTGATGTGTAGCAACCAGTTGAAAATCCATGAAATTTTAATAGACGGCTTATAATTAAAGCTGTAGAACCCTTCCCATTTGTACCAGCAATATGTATTATTCTGAAATTTTTTTCAGGGTTATCCAATTTACTTAGCAAAAGTTGGATACTTTCTAATTTGCTAATATCTTTTAATTTTGAGCTATTTTCAAAGTTTGCCCAGCTTTCCAAGTTTGAAACTATTTTCTGAAAATTTATATCGGTCAGGGACATTTTTTGGCAGGCTTATTTTAAGCTATAAATCGACTTGAATAAGAAAAATATTTAAAATATTTTTTGGGGAGTAAAAAATCTAGCAAGCAGTAAATATTTAAAAAAAGGATTACTTAAGGTACTTAAAAAATTTACTGTCAGCATCCATTAAAAGAGTAGTTCCTTCCTTTAAGCTATTTCGGTAAACGTCATTAGACCTAAGGAATCTAAAAAAATCAGAATCTTTTTGATAAGAATCTGCATAAATTTTTGTAGCCTTAGCATCAGCTATACCTTGAGTTTCCTCACTTATTTTTTTAGCTTCCGCTAGAATTTCTACTCTTTCTCTGTCTGCATTCGATCGAATTTTTAATGATTCTTCCTCTCCTTGGGAGCGGTAAAGTTTTGCTTGCCTCCTTCTTTCCTCATTCATTCTTCCAAACACAGATTGGCTATTTTCTTCTGGCAAATCAGCACGCTTTATACGAACATCAAGTATTTCTATACCGAAATTTTCAGCATTTTTTTTAGATCTTGCTGTAATAGACTCTCTTATTTCTTTTCTATTACCAGAGACAATTTCCATCAATGTGTGTTGTCCCAGAACTTCACGTGTTTGGGAATAAATTATATCATCTAGGCGAGCGTGAGCTCCAGAAGTAGTTCGAACTGTTTCATAAAATTTTAGTGGGTTAGAAACTCTCCATTTTGAGTAGGTATCAACTTTCATTTCTTTTTTATCTTTAGTAAAAACAGCTCCTGGATCTGCATCATAATCTTGAAGCCTGTTTTCCATGAATATAATCCTGCTAGCAAATGGAACTTTAAAATTAAGTCCTGGTTCCATAACAATTTGAGTCGGTTCACCAAGTAAAATCTCAATTGCATATTGCGTTTTGTCTACAATATAAGTGCTAAGATATAAACCTCCTCCAACTAGAAGTAAAGCAATTCCACCGAAATTTGATAATTTAAACATTAAAAATAACCTAAGAAATAAGGATTCTGTATAATAAATATACTTTTTGGCTAAATGGATGCATTATTTTTTTTAAGTATAAATATTTTCAACAAATCAAATATTCTTGTCAAGTTGAAATCATTGAAAAAGAATTAATTTTTTTAAAAAAAATAATATGTTTAATTTAAAATCTAAAACTCGACATGAAAAGATTATGGCATTGATAATTTGTCAGGTAGAAAAGCTACTGAATGAAATGCAAAATGATGGAAAAGATCTATCAAATATAAAACTTAAGAAATTTCAAAAAACCCATCATATCAATTGTAAATGTGAGCTTTGTACTTTTGCTAATACTAAAAATGATCCTAGTTTGCGTGGCTTAACAGAGGATGGATTTAAAGTTTTTATTGATAGTAATAAAAAAAATCATATTTAATGGAAAAAGATAATTCAAATATCAAAAAAACTTTTTTTGAATTTTTTTGTGTTTTACCTTCATATTTAAATGACTTATGGAGCTGGTTTTGTTTTGAAAAGGGTGCACTGGGAATACAGACAATAGAAGAATCAGTTGATGAAACGCAACTTAGAATTTTTTTTGATAAAAGACCAGTTGGGGGCTCAAAAAAATTAGTAGATATTTTTGAAATTAAAATATCAAATGAGAAAAAAATTAAAATTTTAGATGAAAAAGTCCGTTCTTTAGAAAATTGGCAGGCGAATTGGTACAAACATTTTTCTCCTATTAAGATAGGAAAAACACTTATTATACTTCCTTCTTGGAGGAAAAATAAAAAACTTTTTAGAAGAAATCCAGTTTTTATTTATCCAGGTCAAACATTTGGTACAGGTCACCATGTGTCAACGATTTTGGCATTAGAAAAACTTGAGAAATATCTTTTAAGCTTAAAAAAACTTCCTGAAACTATGATAGACATAGGAATTGGATCAGGAATACTATCAATAGCGGCCTGTCGTTTAGGAGTAAAAAATGTAAAAGGAATTGACATAGATGAAAAATCGATTGAGGAAGTAAAAAAAAATATTTTTATAAATGAGATGAATGGGAAGATAGAAAGTTTTGTTGGGCGACCATCTCTAATTAGTGATTCATCGTCACTAGTCATTTGTAACATGCTATTAAGTGAGATTTTGTCAGTTAAGTTTGTTATTTAGACTTACTTCATCTCAAGGTACTTTAATTTGTAGTGGCATAATGAAGGGGCAAGAAATTAAATTAATTCATATTATGAGAAAAATAGGTTTTATTTTATGTTCAGTTTTAGAAAGAAAAAAATGGTGCGCTGTTAGTTTTGAAAAGGGGTAAAAAATTAAAGAAATTATTTTTATAAAAATTTAAAATTTAATTATAGTATGTAATTTACATATTTTTCTGGCTTGAAAATTAAATGTTTTCATGAAAAAAATCCATAAACGGAGAATTTTAATTATTAATAATAAAACTTAATTTTAAAGGTTTATATATTTCAAAATTGTCTCCAGAAAAATGACTTTATAAAATGACTGAAGAATCTATAGAAAAGGCTTTAAGTACTTCCCTTTATGTATTATTAGTATTTTCAATTATAGATTTCATTTTATATATAGTTTTTGAGTCTGCTATTCTGACTGTTATGGCCCATGCAATGTCAGTATGCCTGTTGTTGAAATACCGCTTAAAATTAGACTTCATAAAATTTACCGAAACTTTTGCTTTTTTTTCTGATTTGTTAATTATTTATCTATATGGTTATGCTTTGGTATCACCATTTGCTAGTCTTATCTCAATTATATTAATTTCTTCAAAAAAAGAGAAACACTTGAACAAATTAAAAATGGACTTGAATAAAATTATTTCCTCAAATAGAAACGATTTAGAAAATGATTGATAAATTAAAAATTTTAAAATGCAGATAAAATAGAATTAATTTATGAAGAAAAATTCTGATATCATGGTAATTGGATTTGCATCATTGGGGCACACACTTTGTCATTTACTAACATTGCTTTTTCCAACAGTTCTGATTGCACTAGAAAAAGAAATGGGATTAACTTACAAAGAGCTAGCAGCATTAGCTGTTCCAGCAGCGTTCCTTTTTGGTGCCGCATCTCTACCAGCAGGTTGGCTTGGAGATAGATGGAGTAAAACAAAACTCTTAGAAATATTTTTCTATGGAACGGGATTTTTTACAATAATAACTGGTTTTGCTAATACATCTTTTATGCTTGGATTAGGGCTATGTGGTATAGGTTTTTTTGCTTCAATTTATCATCCTGTAGGTATGTCATGGCTTGTCTCAAGAACTTCTAAAACTGGAACCGCCCTAGGTTTTAGTGGAGTTTTTGGAAGTTTAGGATTCGTTTTAGCTCCTTTAGTTGCAGGCACATTAACAGGAATATGGAGTTGGCGTTTGGCATTTATTGTTCCTGGAATGGTATGTTTTTGTGTCGGAATTTTATTTAGTATTTCTTTAAGAACTATTATTGATTTACGGGAGAGGCCTAAAAAAAATTATGAAATAAAATATAGATCTGCTAAAAATTTTTGGAAAGCTTTTGGGTTAATGGGATTAGCCTTATTACTCACAGGGATTTTTCACCAGATGATTCAATTTTCTCTTCCTAAAGATTTTAATTTACGTGTACATTTAACAACGGGTTCTTTATTGGGTACAGGATCAATGGTGGCTTTAGTCTATGCGGCAGGTGCATTGGGACAACTTTTGTGTGGTCGTTTGGCAGATAATTTTTCTGATAGACAAATATATTTTTATTTATTTTTAGTCACAATACCACTTGTTGGTTTGGCTAGTCAGGTTTCAGAATTTCCTTTGGTATTAAGTATGATGGTAGTTGTTTTTTTAAGTACGGGCTCACTTCCAGTTGAAAATATTTTACTAGCTAGATATGCTCCTCCAAATAGGCATGGATTAGTTTTTGGGAGTAAATTTTTACTAGGTTTTGGATTTAGTTCTTTTGGAATTTACCTTTCAGGATGGATTTTTGATATTAACGGTAGTTTTATATGGTTATACTTCATACTTGTCTTTTTAGCATTTTCTGTAGCTATGATTGCTTATTTTTTACCTCAACAGAATTTTCTTCAAAAAAGTTGAAAGAAAAACAATAATTTTTTTATATTTTGCATTTTAATCTACAAAAAATTTTAAGTTATTCTGGTATTTAATATCTCCTGAGAAAGCCCCAATTTTTAAAATTTTGTATATTTTTATTTAAACATTAATTTTTAGGACAAAATCCTAGTTATGTTTCATTTAAAATGCTTGAATGTTATAACTTTAGGTTTTATTTTTAATTTCCAGATAATTAATTATTTTAAAAAAATATTTCAATATAATAAGTTTTGAGTTGGAAATGATTTAAATGTATAAAGTCCTTTTAGTTAATGGTCCTTATTTGAATTTTGATTGCGATCTAAGTATGGAAATATATGGAAATACATCAGTAAAAGAAATAGAAAAAAGTGTTTCTTCAATACTTTCTGCAAATGATATTTCCTATGAATCTTTTCAATCTAATTCTGAGGATGAAATAGTTAACTGGTTAAAAAAAAAAAGTGAGGCAGATTTTTTACTTTTAAATCCAGGAGCATTGACTAATTCATGTTTGGGATTACGTAACACTGTTTTAGAAATAAAAATACCTTTTTTGGAAATACATTTGAATTACGATTATTCTTGCAAAGAGTCAAAATTTTTCTCTAATTTTTCAGATTTGTCTTTGGGGGTTCTAGCAGGACTTGGGTTAAAGGGATTTTCAATAGCATCTAAATTTGCGATTGATTATCTTGATCAACATGACAAATCAGAATAAAAAATTGAATTCATATTTTTAGATATTTTAAGATTTTTTATGAGATTATCATTAAATTCCTTAATTTATATAATTAATTTTTTTTTAGCAGGATTAGCTTTTTATATGATCGGAGCTATTTTAAGTACTTGGCTTCATTATCATTTAATTTCTTTGCCAGTTTTACAAATTTCATCTTATGAATATGGAATACAAAAACTTCCAAAAGATCGGGGAAGGAAAAGAGAATCATTTGATGTGATTTTGGAGCGTAATATTTTCGATGCACAACAAACAGAAGTTGAACCTCCTGAAATTAACTTTGAAAAAGAGGGTGAAAAAGTTAGTAAGAATGAGGACCTTGAAGTTGAATCAAGTCTTTTAGAGATTGCGCTTGCGGGAACTATGATATATGGAGAACAAAACTCTTATGCATTTATTAGTAAGAAAGACAGCTTGCAAAATTATGTTATTTTTGAGATTGGTGATTGTTTTGATCCAAAAAACATAACTCGAGATGAAATTTGTAAAGATAATAGTGCTCAAGTATTACAGATTAAAGATCGTTGGGTCTTAATCATTTTTCAAGGAGAAAGACAGACTTTGAGGATGCGAAATATATCATCTGTTAAAGTATCTAAAGAAGATTCATTAATAGAAAAAAAATTACAAAGTCAGAGTTTACCTTTTAAAAAAAAATCTGATAACTCCCCTTCTAAATTAAAAAAAGCTTTAAGAAAAAAAGCGGCGAATAATTTAGATTTTTCAAATGATCAAAATAATACATTTCATTTTAAGCGTGTTTGGGTTGATGAGCAGCTTGCAAATTTTGAACAACTTCTTAATGACGCTAGAGTTGTTCCAGTTAAAAAAGGACAAAGTCCGCATTTTATGTTTCAATTCATTAAAGATGAAAGTATATATGAAAAATTAGGATTGAAAAAAAATGATATTATTTTGGAAATTAATGGTTTTGCAGTGGATTCAGTTGCCAAAGCATTAAAATTATTGGAGGTTCTTCAGTCTGAACGTGAGATTTCTCTAAAAGTAGAAAGAGATGGAAATCCAGTAAGTTTTCGCTACTACATTAATTGAATTGAAAGTTGGCAATATTTTAGTTTTATCAAATTATAAGATTTATAATATTTTTTTGTTTAGTAACTTAGTAATTGTAAAAAAACTTTCATAATTAGTTGACCGCATTCAAGTATATAGTAATTTGGATTTTAAATAGTTTTAATTTTTTGTTGATTCCCATTCCTTAAGAAGTTTTTTTGCAGCAATTGTAGGTAACATTTCTCCAGAGGTAACATCTTTTTCGAATTCTAAAATTTTTTCTTTAAGCTTAGAGTTATTTTTAAAACTTTTTATTAACCCTTCATTAACCAAAGACCACATCCATTTTCTTGCTTGTTTTTTTCTTTGTATCTCAAATTCTCCTGAATTATTTAGTATTTCTTGAAATTCTTTTGCTGATTCCCAAATTTTTCTTATTCCTTTCTTATTCAGAGCACTGCATCTTAAAACCTTTTTTTCCCATTGTGATTTATCCTTTGAAAGTAAATTAAGCGCGTTTTTGAATTCTAATTGAGTTTTTTTTGCCAGGATTTCATTTTTTCCATCTGACTTATTAACTACTACCAAATCAGATAATTCTATAATTCCTTTTTTTATACCTTGTAATTCGTCTCCTGAGTTTGGAAGAATAAGGAGCAGAAACAAATCAACCATAGAATTTACAAAAGTTTCAGACTGACCTACTCCAACTGTTTCGACAATTACTACATTATAACCAGCGGCTTCACAGACAATAATGGATTCACGTGTATTCCTTGCTACTCCTCCAAGTATACCTGAAGATGGTGATGGGCGAATAAATGCTTTTGGATGTTGTCCCAACTTATTCATTCGAGTTTTGTCTCCCATTATGCTTCCTCCGGTAATTTCACTACTAGGATCTATTGCAAGAACTGCAACTCGATATCCTTTTCCAATTAAGAAAAGACCAAGAGCTTCTATAAAAGTACTTTTACCAACACCAGGAGCTCCTGTTATTCCTATACGTAATGATTCCCCCGAATGAGGTAAAAGAGATTCAACTAATTTTTGTCCTTCTTCAAATGATTCTGGAAGGGTGCTTTCTAATAAAGTAATCGCTTTTGCGATGTATCTTCTTTTACCTTTCAGAACTCCTTCTAATAAATATTTTATATTTAAACTCATTAAAAATTGTATTTTTATCAATTCAAAATTTTTTATTAATTGCATTCATTATGACTTTTGCAGCTTTGAGAATCGGTGTTCCGGGTCCAAAAATACAAGTTACACCGATTTGCATTAGGAACTCATAATCATCTTCTGGAATAACACCACCAGCAACAACAATTATATCTTCTGAGTTTTCTTCTTGGAGAACTAACATCAATTTTTTTATAAGTGTTTTGTGCCCAGCAGCTTGCGAAGAAATACCTATTACATGAACATCATTTTCTATAGCTTGTTTAACAACTTCTTCAGGAGTTTGAAAAAGAGGGGCTATATCGACATCAAATCCTATGTCAGCAAATGCAGTCCCAATTATTTTTGCCCCCCTGTCATGACCATCCTGCCCCATTTTTGCAATAATTATTCTAGGCCTTCTACCATTTTTATTATCAAAAAAAGTTATTTTTTCTTGTATTTCATTTATTTCATTTTGATTTACAAATTCCTTAGAATATATTCCTGAAATTGTTTGTATCGGAGCTCTATATCTTCCCCAAATATTTTCCATTGCAGATGAAATTTCGCCAACAGTTGCCCTTTGTCTGACTGCTTCTATAGCAAGATCTAATAAATTCCCATTTCCATTTTTGGCTGCATTAGAAATAGAATTTAAATAATCATTTACTTTTTGTGAATCTCTATTTTTTTTTATTTCTTTTAATCTCTCAATTTGTGTTTTTCGAACAAGCGAATTATCTATTTGTCTAATTTCTACTCCCTCTGGATTTTCAAATATGTATTTATTTGTACCAACAATAATTTCTTTACCTTGATCTATTAATGCTTGTTTCCTTGCCGCCGATTCTTCAATAAGACGTTTAGGTAAACCTGATTCCACTGCTTTAGTCATTCCTCCAAGATTTTCAATTTCTTCAAGGATTTTTTTAGTTTCAACAATTACGGAAGAAGTTAGTGATTCCATAAAATATGAACCTCCAAAAGGATCTATTACTTCAGGAATTCCCGCCTCTTCCTGTAGAATCAATTGAGTATTGCGTGCAACTCTTGCAGATTTATCTGTTGGTAATCCCAGAGCTTCGTCAAAAGCATTTGTGTGAAGAGATTGAGTTCCTCCAAGAGTTGCTGCAAGTGCTTCTATTGTTGTTCTTATAATGTTATTAAAAGGATCTTGTGCGGAAAGACTCCATCCTGAAGTTTGGCAGTGAGTCCGCAACATTGAAGACTTCTCTAATTTTGGACTAAATTGTTTTATCAAATTAGCCCAAAGGGAACGAGCAGCTCTTAATTTTGCAATCTCCATAAAAAAATTCATTCCTACCCCAAAGAAAAACGACAGCCTTGGAGCGAAGCTATCAATATTCATTCCCCTATTTATTGCAGTTCGCACATATTCTAAACCATTACCTAAAGTAAATGCTAGTTCTTGAACAGCTGTTGCACCTGCTTCTTGAATATGGTAACCACTTATGCTTATTGAATTATAAAGGGGCATATTTTTGCTAGTATATTCGATTATATCAGCTACAATTCGCATTGAAGGTTCTGGAGGATAAATATAAGTATTTCTCACCATGAATTCTTTTAGGATGTCATTTTGGATAGTTCCACTAAGTTTTTTTTGATTAACTCCTTGCTCTTCTGCAGCAACTATATATGAAGCTAAAATTGGCAATACAGCACCATTCATTGTCATAGAAACTGACATTTTATCAAGAGGGATTTGATCAAACAAAATTTTCATATCCTCTACAGTATCAATGGCTACCCCTGCTTTCCCAACGTCTCCTAAAACTCTCTCATGGTCAGAATCGTATCCACGGTGAGTAGCTAAATCAAAGGCTACACTTAAACCTCTCTGTCCACTCGCTAGATTTTTTAGATAGAATGTATTTGATTCTTTAGCAGTAGAAAATCCAGCATATTGTCTAATTGTCCATGGACGGCCCGAATACATAGTTGGCCGATGTCCACGAGTGAATGGATAGAATCCAGGCAATGTTTCTTTATAACCAATTTTTTCAAGGTCTTCAGAAGTATAAAGTGGTTTTATTTCAATATTTTCAAATGTTTTCTTGTGGATGGAGTCAGTATTTTTTAACTTTAGCTCGCCAGAGGCTTTTTCCTCCCAGTCTTTTAATGATGGTGATTCCTTTTTATTTGATTTTTTCATAAGCTTTTTTTGTAAAGAAAACAGAAAACTAAGTTATTTATATCTATTCAAAACAACCAATAGTTTTAAGCAAAGTATCTGATGATGTTTGAGCTTCTGTAATTGCTTTTGTATTATCTCCAGAAAGTGAAAGTTTTGCAATGTTAAGAGCTAGATTTGTAAGATATTCTGTCAGAGATTCAAAAGGTGGGCATACAACATCATAAAAAGGGTCGGGTAATTTTACGTAACCATCTGCAGCTTCTACTACCCAGTTAGCTAGAGCAGCTGCAGCTGCAGCTTGATCGTCTGCATCGTCATATGCTTCTTTTACTCTGGCACATTGCATACCATTTCTTTCAGAACTCCATAGATGTCCATCCATTTTAATTAAAACATCTTTTGCTGCGTCTGTATTATATCCTGTGACCTGAGTACAAGTAATGCCTGCCCCGATTGGCACTGTACTGGTACTGGTTGTTTCGTTGTCAAAAAGCATAACTTGATCTAATTGCATAGCGAATGCAATGGCAAAAGTATTTAGTAAAATTTCATCTTTATTCAATGGAGAACTGTCGTGAGTAAGATATTTTTGTAGCTGAGAAGAAGCGTTATCTAAGTATTCTTTTGATTTTGTGATTGCTTCTTTTCGTTTTGTATAATCTTCAATATTGTCTACACCTATCTGAAGAATATTTAATACAGTTGCTCCGGCTACATCATCTGTGCCTAAACTAACTCCTGAAGGAGCTGTATAAGCGGAGACAGATGAACTTGAAGACTTTAGCAAATTAACTATATCATAACCAGCTTTTCCCATATATGCAGAGGCGATATCCTTTCTGTTGGAGCATGTCGACAATGCTTCATCATAATTTCTAGAATCAATGGCTTTATTGCAGACGGCTGATTCTGATTCTTTTACTAAGTCTCCGCATGAAGAAAGTAAAATAAAGAATAGGAAAATAATTTTCCCCAAAAAGATTTTTTTACTATTTTTATATTTAACAAATACACCAATTCCCATTTCTAAAATCCTAAATTGATCTGTAATACTCTTCTTTTATCAGGACTATCTCCAATTCTATCTCCAGTTTCGGTTTTATACACTGCATATTGTATATTAAGTCCACGTATAAATATAAATGGGTTCAACTCAAATCCATAAGTATAATATCCTTGGTTGTATCCAAGTCTAAATGAAATAGTGCTTGCTCCAGAATCAATAGGAAAAAATCCAAATTCTGTTCCAAAATGCAACCTCTTCCATAGACAGTCCGATCCTTTTTTGGAACTACAGTATGAATCATCTGCATGTTTCATTGTTATGTCCCTCAAATCAAACGCATAAAGCATTCGTAATGGTCCCCAAGATGGTTGCCAAGAAAGTCCAGTACTTAACTCAAGATTTTGATCAGCTGGACTTGTTTCATTATCTGAGCGTTTGAATTTTAACCCACCAACATTTCTAGCAGATACACCCCAAATCATTTTAAGAGCGGAAGCAGTTTCGAGTCTTCTTTGAAATCCAAAATTGAATGTTTGGGCTCGTTTAAGATCCTTTATGTCGCAACTACCAAAAGAGTCGCTAAGATTAGTATTTGTTAATACTGTGCCTATTGTTGCAGTTGTAAGAGGAATGTCACAGCGTTCGATAGTTTCCAAACCTATACCAACCAAATATCTTCCACGCGCGACGGGTAATGCAACAGCTGCATTAGTGAATCTGTCGAGGCGAAATCCAAAATCAACTTCAATGGAAACAGGATTACGGACACTTAAATCTAGTTGTGTTTCAAGTCCACCAGCCAC
>CETH01093676.1_pt1 | contig 12534 bp, 10 predicted proteins | sample 361461 | NCBI WGS metagenome assembly CETH01 (sample SAMEA2622695, study PRJEB7988) | marine metagenome | isolation source: saline water (ENVO:00002010), including
CTCGTCGGAAAGACCCATATGACGCCGGACGAAGAAGGCATGAAACGTCTCGGCGTCGATAAGATGTCTGAACTCGGCATACTGACATCGGAATGTGGGCTAGAACCGGTAGAGAGAGACGATGGCCTGTGGCCAGACAAACTGGTCGACCCCAACTACTCTTATAACAAATTCCTCAAATCCAAGGGGTATGATGGCGAGAATCCTTGGCACGATTGGGCCAACTCCGCCGAGGGACCCGACGGTGGTATCCTATCGGGCTGGTATCTTAATTCTAACCACCTACCAGCGCGCGTGAAGGAAGAAGATTCTGAAACCCCTTACATGACCGACCGCGCGATCGAGTTCATGGACGCTCAGGGAGAGGATCCCTTCCTACTCCACCTGTCATACATCAAACCACACTGGCCTTATATCGTCCCAGCGCCCTACCACAACATGTATAGTCATAATCAAATTTCACCTGCAGTAAGGTCAGAAACGGAGCGAGACAACCCACACCCCGTACTCAAAGCACACATGAAGCACCCGGAAAGTCTAAACTTTTCGATTGACGATGTGCGCAACAACGTAATGCCCGCGTATATGGGGCTCATTAAGCAGATCGACGACCAGATAGGGCGGTTGTTTGGCTGGATGGAAAAGGCCGGGCGCATGGACGACACGATGATTGTCTTTACCTCTGACCATGGCGATTATCTCGGCGACCACTGGCTCGGTGAGAAAGAGATGCTACACGAATGCTCAATCCGCGTGCCGATGATCATCTATGACCCGGATGCGGCAGCGGATGCAACGCGCGGCGCGAAGGACGAAACCTTGGTTGAATCACTCGATATTATCCCTACATTTCTTGACGTCTTTGGAGGATTGGTCGACAAGGAACATCTGTTGGAGGGACAGTCGCTACTTCCAACGCTACGTAGCACGCAAGACGAAGAATTACGCGACGCGGTATTCTCCGAGATTGATTATTCTTTTAAGCCGGCTCGTACATATACCGGCCGAGAACCCGCAGAGGCGCGCGGCTTCATGATTCGTACCGGACGCTGGAAATATATCCTTTGGGAAGGCTACCAGCCGCAGCTTTTTGACCTAGAAGCAGATCCTACCGAGTTCAGCGATCTCAGTGAAACTACTGAATATAGGGATATTTGCGACGAACTGCACGAACGCCTATTCCAGTGGCTTCGCACCCGCGCTACCCGCATCACCATGTCCGAAGAAACAGTCCGCAATCGCACTGGCGGAGCGCCCAAGCATGGAATTATCATTGGCGAATGGTCACCCGAAGAGACCATAAAAGGTGACCCGGAGTCAGATTACTGGGTGGAGTGACGCGGCAACTCACTGATCCTGAATATCGGGGTGAATTGGTCTCGAGGGACTAAACACCCGCCGCTTTCCCATCAGAGCGCGGGTCAGAGCCACCCTCCATTATCCCGTTAGAACTCACCGATACCCCTCCGGCATGGCCCACAAGGTCGGAGAAGGAATCAATCACCTGCACATCGTGTCCTGCGTCTCCCAAAACCGTAAAAAGATCCGGGGCGAAGCGACTCTCCAGTTTTAGATTAGTTCCCGTGTCACCCCAAGTTCGGCCGAGTATGAACCGCGGTGCAGTAATGGCCGCTTGTAGGGACTGACCGAAATTCACGTGCCGTGTATAAACGAGCGCCTGCGTCTGTGGTTGGCCATCGCCACCCATCGCGCCATAAGATAGAATCTTTCCGTTAGATAGCTCGGCTAACGCCGGATTGAGTGTATGGAATGGTCGCCGACCGGGTGTAAGACGGTTCACGTCGCCGTCTTTTAACGAAAAACTCGATCCACGATTCTGCCACAATATCCCTGTGTCCTCGAGTACGATACCGGCCCCGAACTCCCAGTAGATACTCTGGATGAAAGATACGGTATTACCGGCAGAGTCGATGGCACCCATCCATATGGTATCGCCATTTTTGGCTGAGAACGGCCAAGGCATCGCAGTCCGTAAATCGATATTGGTAGCTCGGGCATCTAGATCGGCGGCATTTAAAAATTCTTCGGGCGGGACGGTCATAGCGACCGGATCCTGTACATGGGCGTTACGGACAATAAAGGCCTGCTTAATGCATTCAACTAACCCGTGTACGTGGGTGAAGCCTTCTGGCTCCGAAACACCAAGACGATCAAACAGGCCGAGGATCATGAGGGATGCCAAACCTTGTGTAGGTGGCGGCATATTCCATACCGTGCCAGTCGAGAGCTTCAATTCTAGCGGTTTAAGTGTTCGCGCCCGATGACGCGCCAGATCATCGCCAGAAATGGGCGATCCAACTCGCGCCAGATCGGCAGCGATAGAAGCGGCTAAGTCTCCCTGATAGAATGTTTCGAAACCATCGGCGGCCAATTTGCGCAAGCTCGCACCCAGCCGAGGTTGATTGAAAATATCACCCTCCGTGGGGGGGATTCCATCATGTAAAAAGCTCTCACAAAATCCCGGCAACCCGTTGAGTTCATGCAGTTTATTTGATGTGTTACGCGACTGGTTTCCGGTAACCGGGAAGCCCTTTTCAGCGTAGTGTATCGCCGCCTCGAGCAACTCCTCGCGTGATTTTGTACCTCCCAAATCATCCGCCAGGCCGAGTGCCACCCGCCAGCCGGATAGTGTGCCCGCCACAGTATTAGCCGCCAGCGGACCTCGCGACGGAATCGTGTCATGCCCGGCCCGCGCATACAGATCGTCTGTAGCATCTGCAGCAACAGCACCACTGGCATCAATGCCGATCGGTTTCTTGCCAGCTGGTTTGACGATCCAGAAGCCGTCGCCACCGATAGCATTCATATGTGGATACACCACTGTGATTGCTGCCGCCATAGCGATCATCGCCTCGACCGCGTTACCGTCATTGCGCAAAACGTCACGGCCGGCATCCGCAGCTAGGTGGTGGGGGGCGGAGACGATACCGTCACTCGAAAAAACCGAATTAAGCAATTTGAGATTTCCTGTTTGCAGCCAAATGAACCTCTGCCACCGGGTGGTATCCAGCTTCGAATACAGGGTGACGCAGGAATAGTTCTGGATCGTGACCTGGGACTATGCGGTCGGTCTTCCCGCCGACAGCGTCACGTATATCCCGGTAAACCTTTATCAGATTCCAAGTATTTCCTTGCACATAGGCTGGGGGCCACATGCGTTCGATATTCTCGTACCAATAGACGCAATCTCCTGCGACGACATAAGGTCCGTCAGAGGTCTGAACCTCCACCCATTGGCAGCCAAAAGTGTGAGATTCATAGGCTAGCCGACACCAGACACCAGGCGCGAATTCGGTGTCACCGTCCATGAGGTTAACCCTTCCCTCCGACAGAAGGAATTCGACCGCATCGAGATCCTTTTCTTGCATTGATGATAGCGGCCACATGGTAGTGTCGGACCCCAGCCCGTCCGGCATCCCGTATACCTCTTTCCAGCCTTCATACTCAGTGCGTTGAACATGAAAGATGGCATTCGGAAATTGTTCGAGATTGCCAGCATGGTCGAAATGAAGATGGGTCAAGATTACATCTTCAATGTCCTCCGGTGCAAAGCCAACCTTGGCGAGGATCGTGTCCGGTTGTTCAACATTTTCATAATTTTTGCCGCTAGGGGACCAATCTCCCTTCATTCCGGTGTCTATTAGGATCGGCTTTTCGGAGTCGACCTCGCCGCCATAGATCAGAGAATAGATCATAGGGTTGTTGATGCGGCCTTTATTTGAATTGACCAGTGTGCCGCCGAAGAAATCCCGCGGCATATCCGACCGCGCATAGCGGAACGCCCAAATTGACCAATCTGCAGCCATGATTTAACTCCTTTTTATCCACCGTTACTGCCCGTCTAGGACCCGCCCAGAGATGAGCTGTGAGCGGCCCTAAGAAAGAGGGGGAAATGGGTAGACTCGTGTACAAAGGGACTATGGAACGATGATCACTGACCTTACCGTCTCGCGCGTTAATCTCACCGGCGTCTATTTTCATTACGCAGTTGGCGCCATATTAGCATATCCCAATTGTCTTCATCACGAAACGTTCCTTATAGAATTGTTATACCATCGGGGTCTCTACCGAGCATCTTCTGGAAGGCGGTGCAAGCGCCCGTCTCAACGGCGGCAGCATCCACATACGCGCCGCCGTTATATTTGCGCTCACTGTCCTGCCAAACAGACCACGGCCAGTCGGTTGATCTGTCGCGCTGTGACCAACGTTTTTTCATAACCTTTATCAAAGATTTCTTATGGGGAGCGCGAGATAGTAAATCAAACCGAGAGACTAGTTCATCGCCGATCAATAAGGTGGATGAATGACCCCATGACATTGCCTCGCCGCAGACCGTGGGTACCTAGATCGATACCAGCAGCATCCGTTGCTGTGAACAAGCAGTCAGTATCTTCCTCGTTCACTAGGCTGGAGAAGTGGAACTCGTGCGCACCGTACACTGTGCCGGTAGGGCCCAACGGTGTGTCGGAAATCAGTTTCACTTCGCGGTACCCCAGATGCATTTTACGGTCAGCAAAGCTAGTCTCCAAAGGCAGAAGTTTGGCCATCTGATGCGTATCGCCTTCAGAATCGGTCAGCGTCTCGCCCATCACCATAAAACCGCCGCATTCGCCATAGACGACAGCTCCGCGATCAGCAGCTGATTTTAAACCAAGCAAAAACGTTCGCGCGCCTGACAAAGTGCGAGCATGTAATTCCGGATATCCGCCGGGCAAATAAACCGCGTCCGCTAAACCATCTGGTGCTTCATCAGCCAGCGGCGAGAATGAAACAAGTTCTGCATCGGCAGCAAGCCAGCCATCGAGTACATGGCGGTAATGAAAACGGAACGCCTCGTCCGAAGCAACGGCAATCCTTTTACCGATGGGTGGTACTGGCTGCGGCGGGGCACCGCCGGGACGGGGCGGGACCACAGACATTAGATCGCGAAGACCGGTAATATCAATACTCGATGCTACCAGATCTGCGGCAGCATCTAGAAATTTTTCCAGCGCCATCAGCTCACAAGCCTGCACCAATCCGAGATGGCGCTCTGGAACCACGATACCCGGCATCCTCGGCACACACCCAAGCACTGGAATACCGAGCGGCGCGGCAGCCTCTTTCAACATATCGGCATGGCGCACACTACCGATCCGATTAAATATCACGCCAGCAACTATGACGTCCTCGCGGAAGCTGGCGAAGCCATGTAGCGTAGCGGCGGCACTCTGGGCCTGCGCACTGGCATCGACCACCAGAATCACTGGCAGACCGAGCTGCGCTGCTACATCGGCGGTAGAACCGTATGTCTCGCCTGAGACACCCTGTGCACCGTCAAACAACCCCATCACCCCCTCACCGAAAACAATTTCGGAATAGGCAGCCACCTTGCCGAACAACTTCGAGATTGTACCCGGGCGCATTGCCCATCCGTCGATATTGAGGCAATGGCGTCCACTTGCAGCGGTATGAAATCCCGGATCGATGTAGTCAGGACCTATTTTAAAGGAAGACACTGGCACGTTATTACGTGCGAAATGACGCAGAAGACCAAGGGTAATGGTAGTTTTTCCGCTGCCCGACGCCGGCGCAGCGATAACGGCACCGTACATCAGGCGCTAACCCACTTCGCGCTCGGTACGATTGCCGAGCGGATCAGATGTCAGCATTTTACCGCCGAGCGCGCCAGCCCAATCAAGTCCATCGCGGAGGCGGACTACCTCTCCGATTACCACCATGGCAGGCGGCTTAACCTCCGAATATGCGACGTCTTCGACGCACCGGCCAAGTGTGGTTTCCATCACCATCTCGTCATCTCGCGTCGCATTAGATACGACAGCGACAGCTTCATCTGGGTGTCGGCCGCCATCGAAAAGACGTTGGCGGATTGTCGCCAGATGCTTAATCGCCATGTAAATTACTAGCACTGGAGACCCAGCAGCCAGCGCCGGCCAATCAATCCCGTCTGGGATATCACCCGATGCGCCATGACCGGTGATAAACGCAACGGCAGAATTGGTCTCGCGGTGAGTGAGAGGTATGCCGGCATGGGCAAGCCCGCCAACGCCCGCCGAAATTCCAGGAATAACTCGGAAAGGTATACCCGCTGCCACCAGCGCCAGCGCCTCTTCGCCGCCACGGCCAAATATGAAAGGATCACCACCTTTGAGCCGCAGGACCCTTTTGCTCTCACGAGCCAGCTTGGCCAGTCGGGCAGAGATGTCCGGCTGCTTTGGTGACGGCTTGCCGCCGCGCTTGCCGGCATAGACTATTTCACAAGTTTCGGCGGCCTGCTCAAGAATCTTATCGGCGATCAGCGCATCGTGCACGATCACATCCGCCTGGCGTATGCCGTTGAGCGCGTGGAGTGTCAGCAGCCCCGGGTCACCGGGGCCGGCCCCGGTTAGCCACACCCAACCAGGCTCGAATTGGGGCATTTCGAAAGTGAGCCGTTCCATGAAGAACTCTTAACACATATAACAGTGTAATGGCACGTAAGCCCGAAAGAGAATTACGTCGTGGCTGGACCACGGGCGCCTGCGCGACCGCGGCAGCGAAAGCCGCCTATTCAGCACTTTTGACTGGCCACTTCCCCGATCCGGTACACATTACCCTGCCGAAAGGCGAGAGGCCCGCGTTTGTACTTGCACGGGAAGAAATTGACAAAAACACCGCCCATGCCGCCATCATTAAGGATGCAGGCGATGATCCTGACGTCACCCATGGTGCTTTGATACAGGTCAGTGTCTCTATATGCGGGGCGGGAGACGGTATCAAGTTTCGGGCTGGTGACGGGGTCGGTATAGTTACCCGAGAGGGCCTGCCGCTCCCGGTTGGAGAGCCAGCTATTAACCCTGCTCCACGTCAGATGATTTCAAATACCATTAACGAAGTTGCATCAGCCCACGGTGGAGACGGAAACGTGATCATCACCATTTCAGTCGCCGACGGAGCCGCGCTCGCAGAAAAAACATGGAATCCTCGTCTTGGTATTGTCGGTGGGATTTCTATCCTCGGCACTACCGGTATTGTGGTGCCCTATTCGTGTGCGGCATGGATCGAGTCCATCCATCGGGGAATCGATGTCGCACGCGCGAGCGGTGAACAGACGGTCGCCGGCTGTACCGGCAAAACATCCGAAGAAAAGACCCAGACGATGCTAGGGCTACCCAATCATGCGATGGTCGATATGGGTGATTTTGCTGGCGGTATGCTTAAATATCTACGTACACACCCTGTGCCAGATGTCGTCATCGGCGGCGGGTTCGCCAAGTTGTGTAAGCTAGCGCAAGGTAACTTGGACCTTCATTCTGGGCGCAGCCAAGTCGATCTGTCGTGGCTGGCCGGTATCGCCCGGAATCTCGGAGCAGATGACGTCGCACGTGCCGCAATAGAAAACGCAAACACCGCGGCAGAAGTGCTGTCGCTCGGTCAGACAAATGATATACCACTCGCAGACGAAATTGCCCGCCGCGCCCGAGACGTCGCAAAGGACACTATCGGCAATAGCGGGTCCACAATACGGGTACTGATTTTCGACCGACAGGGTACCCTCGTAGGTACATCCGATGGCTGACCGGCCGCGAGCGCTATTGCTGGGCGGTACATCTGAGGCCGTCGCTCTCGCTCGCAAGACCGCCGAGAATTTTGATGTCACCTACTCGCTGGCCGGACGGACCCGCAACCCGTCTCGTCCCGACAATGTTACCATCCGAACAGGCGGGTTCGGCGGAGTGGCAGCACTATCCGCTTGGCTGCTTGCACGAAACATTGATTTGGTAGTCGATGCCACCCACCCTTTTGCAGAACAGATTTCTTTAAATGCGCATAACTCCTGCCAGATAACCGGGATACCACTGCTCCGCCTACTGCGCCCGGCATGGCAGGCAGTCTCCGGTGATATTTGGTACCACGCCGACGACATCGCGGACGCTAGCCGAAAAATACGAGCCCTAGGCACAGCCGCATTTCTCTCTGTGGGTCACCAGGAGCTTAGAGCCTTCGCCGGCATAGACGATATTAGATTCCTAATACGTACCGTCGATCCACTGGAAACCGTTCCGCTCCTGAAATCCACGTACATTACTGGCCGCGGTCCGTTCTCAGTTGATCAGGAAACGGCGTTGCTTCAAGCGCACGAAATAGATGTTTTAGTGAGCAAAAATGCTGGCGGTAATGGCGCCTATGCGAAGATTACTGCGGCCAGAAACCTCGGGTTATCGGTTTTAATGATCGGGCGGCCTTCATCGTTACCCGGAAATACCGTCGATAATATAGACCGTGCGCTGGACTGGATGGGCATGCATCGGCGCCGGTGAATTGAAGACCGTGCCAGAGATAATCAACTATTTCACCGACTGGAATTTCCGCCCAATGGATATCTGGAATAGGGGTATTGGAAGTTTTTATATTAACCGTTCCTTCTAGAGGAGTAGGGTCGGGTCTGAATAATTATTCTTTACGCCTCGGCCGCAATACGTGCACGTGGTCAGCATCGTATAAAGCAGAATCCGCAAACGCCACGGGAGACAGTACGCGGCCAACCAAAATCAGGGCGGTGCGCGTGATCTTAGCCTCCCGAACTTGATTACGGATATCAGCCAATGTCCCCTCTATCACCTTTTCGTCTGGCCAGCTTGCGCGGAACACGACCGCGACCGGACAATCAGCACCGTAATGAGGCGTCAAGGTTTCACAGACATGTTTCAGGTTGCGGACTGATAGGTGAATTGCCAGCGTCGCTCCAGATCTACCAAGTATATCTAGATCTTCATTCTTGGGCATGGCAGACGCCTTCATCGCGGTACGCGTCAAAATTACCGTCTGTGACACGTCAGGTAGTGTCAGTTCACGTTTCAGCAATGCGCTTGCAGCCGCATAGGCGGGTACGCCGGGTACGATCTCGAAATCGATGCGGAGCGCGTTAAGCCGCCGGATCTGTTCGCCTATGGCACCATAAAGAGACGGATCTCCGGAATGGACCCGCGCCACATCATGCCCGACCGCATGGGCCTTTTCCATATAGCCGATAATATCAGTCAGGGTCATTGATGCAGTGTCGAGAACCAAGGCACCATGGGGTGCGTGGGCTACCACGGCTTCAGGCACCAGAGATCCAGCGTAGAGACAAACCTCGCACCGCGCGATGACGTCGCGTCCACGAATGGTGAGAAGGTCGGGATCTCCCGGTCCCGCGCCGATGAACCAAACCGTCATCCCGTGGCTTTCCTCTCGTTCGATTTTTTTCCGTCGTAGCCGCGCGGAGTGTATACCCACTGCCGTCCGTCGCTTCGCATCACCGCCCGCGTTTCCGAAGAACCTACGAGGACGATTGTCAACATATCTACGTCGGTAACATCCAACGTTTCCAACGTCACCGTGCGGATTTGTTCTCCATCGCGACCCAGATTGCGGGCCAGAACCACCGGTGTCGTCCCGAGGCGGGCATCGAGAAGAATTTCGCGCGCTTTCTTGAGCTGCCAAGTACGACGCATAGAGACCGGATTATAGAATGCGATCACGAAATCCCCTTCGGCGGCTGCGCGGACGCGTCGTTCGATGGCGTCCCACGGGGTAAGTAAGTCTGACAGAGAAATAGTGCAGAAATCATGGCCGAGGGGTGCGCCTGATCTAGCGGCCGCGGCCTGCAGCGCGGAAATCCCAGGACAGACCTCGATCGCAAGACGTTTCCAGTCAGCGTGGCCGCTGGTTTCTAGGAGTTGGAATACCAAGGTCGCCATCGCGTAAATTCCAGGATCGCCGGACGAAACCAAGGCGACCGTTTTGCCCGTTGCCGCAATATCGAGCGCGGCATGCGCCCGGGCCATCTCTTCGCCCAACGGAAAATCGTGACGATTCTTGCCTACTGCGCGGGGTCCAAGAATATCCAGGTACAACGTGTAGCCCACAAGATCAGTCGCTGACGCCACCGCAGATTCCGACTCCGAAGTCATCCAACCGTCACTTCCGGGCCCGGTTCCAACAATCAGCAGCCGGCCTTGCGGTAGACCGGTATCGGCTAATACTATTGGAGATGGCGCCAGCGCAAGAGCACAGGTGGCTCGCGCGGATTTGATCTTGGCAGAAATCAAATTACCTTCTGGGCCACAGGCCGCGAGCGCGGCAGCTTCCGATACGCCATGACACCCAACTTCACGAAAAACCACGTCAGACGGATTTTGCAGCCGCGGTGTTTCAGCCTCCAGCGTCTCTGCATCAAAGAATCTGGCGGGCACGTTCAGAGATACTGCCAGTGCATGGACTGCCGGCTCGTCCGCCTTAAGGTCTAGGGAAAATACCCCGGCGATAGCTGAAGGGGCGATATTCGCCTCTCTCAGTGCTTTATCCGCCAACGCCTCCAGTTCATCCAGCTCAGTGCCTCGTTCGCAGCCGACCCCTATAGCAACTATTGCGGGGTTATAAACCAAATGCTTGGCATTACCGGGATCACAATACGGCGTTGAAGAGATACGGAGCGCGCCGGCAAGGTCTCTCGGGATCTGTGTGTCGGCAATAAATTGAGGTAAAGTGCCGTCGAGGCTCACCGCCTCCCCGGCCAACAGGTCAGCCGTAAAAGACTTTACGTCACTTGGATTAGCTAACACCCACCCGGAGGGTGGATTATCAAGTCCGGCACCGAAACGCAGATCCCCGGCCGTTGTAATGGCGGCCGAAACACCAATCGCGTCCGCAATCGTTTTAGCACATTCATTTGCCCCATGATGCCCTCCCAGAAGTGGAACTACAGTAGAGCCATCTTCGGCGACGGCAATGACGGCAGGTTCGGTGGTCTTGTCAGACAGAGCCGAGCCCAATAGCCGGATCAATATCCCTGCAGCACAAATACCAATCACGGGTGTACCATGTTCAAACAAAGCACGAACATGATATCCGGTATCTTCAAATACAATATCCACGTCCTGCAATCGGCTCGCCAAACCATGAATATTGCTACCGGAAACCGCGGATTTAACTTTCCGCGCAGTTACTATCCCGCCCGGCCCGAGTACTATAATTGCAGGCCCAGTCATTTCCATGCTTGGGCGCGCTTGTGTAAAAGGATCATGGAGAAATAAGGCGCGTCGCCGTCTCCGACATCGGCCAATCTCACGACTCGCTGTTTGTCCATGGTCGCGCGTTCGATATAGCGAGCATTTTCGGACAGGCCAAGATCAGCCAGCACACTACGGATTTTTTCAAGATGCCGACCAACCTTAATGATCGCGGCAGCGTCAGCCTCTACCAAACGTTTTGCGAGCGTCTTGGCATCCAACGGGCCCGGGATCACCGATAGTACATCGTTCTTGGCTGATAGCGGAGACCCAAGCGCGGCTGCGCAGGCGGTCAGAGACGAGACACCGGGCACAACCTCGATGGCATGGTCACCGACAAGGCGTCCGAACAAATACATGAACGATCCATAAAAAAAGGGATCGCCTTCGCAAATTACGGCAACATCGTCGCCGGCGGAGAGGGCATCATCAATCTCTATGGCCGCCTTATCGTATACATCGTCGGATGGGAACCGAGCCGGCAACAGCGGCATGCGGATGGCGATCTCACGCTGGGTTCCAGGTAGGTGCTCAGCAACGATCTGACGTGCCAAGCTGGGGCCTTCTTCTGGGGCGGGCCACGCTAGAACAGGAACAGATTTTAGGATTCGCAACGCTTTCAGGGTCAACAGCTCGGGGTCCCCGGGACCCACTCCAACGCCATACAGCCTGCCGACCATCAGATTTTCACAGCGGCAAGCTGGGTGACGGGCATGGTCGGTCTCCAACCAGTGAGAGAACCGACGGGCTCCGCACGGGAAATTGATATGCGTGCAAGATTGCCGCCATATGCCTCGCGAAATACTGCCAAAGTGCCTTCGCTTTCCAGAGTTACGGCGTTAGCGACTAGACGACCGCCTGGCTTAAGCGCTTTCCAACAAAGATCGAGCAACTCGGGATTGGAACCACCACCCCCGACGAAAACGGCATCTGGCGCATCTAGCTGCGCCAGCACCTCGGTCGCTTCTCCCTCTATCATCCGAAGACGTGGAACGCCAAGCGCGACAGCGTTGCGAGCGATTAGACCAATCCGGTCGGCACGGCTTTCGATAGCCGACGCCCGGCAAGCCGGATGAGTCCGCATCCATTCAATCGCTACCGACCCACATCCAGCGCCGATATCCCAAAGATGTTGTCCTGGCACCGGCGCCAAAGCGGAGAGTGTAAAGGCGCGGACTTCGCGTTTGGTAATGTTGCCGTCGCTGCTAAACGCTTCATCCGGCAGACCGGGAATTCGCGGCAAAATAACGGCATCCGTACCAGCGACGCAGTTGACAGCAAGCGTGTGAAACGCCGCGATATCGTCGTGGTCCCAATTGCCGGCATCCCCAACCAGTTGGCGTTCACAAGCACCTCCCATATGTTCCAAAACAGTCATCTCGCTATCCCCATAACCACGCTCGGTGAGGATGTCAGCCACCTGCGCCGGGGTGCCCGAGCCGTCGGCCAAGATCAGTAACCGGGAGCCGGGCTGGATGAA
>CETH01443687.1_pt1 | contig 12527 bp, 11 predicted proteins | sample 361461 | NCBI WGS metagenome assembly CETH01 (sample SAMEA2622695, study PRJEB7988) | marine metagenome | isolation source: saline water (ENVO:00002010), including
CAGAAGTTTTCAAAGAGTTTTCAGACTGGGATATAACTTCTAATCCATTTCCAAGAATTACTTATAAAGATGCAATGTTAAAATATGGTACAGATAAACCAGATTTGAGAAATCCATTAATAATATGTGATGTTACAGAAGCCTTTTTACATGAAGGAGTAACTTTTAATGCATTTAAAGAGCAGATTAATAAGGGGGCAGTAGTAAGAGCTATTTCTGCTTTTAATGTGTCTGATAAACCTCGATCATTTTTTGATAAATTAAATTCTTGGGCACAAGGAGAGTCTCAGCCAGGTCTAGGTTATATATTATTAAGTGATGGAGAGGCTAAAGGGCCTATTGGTAAATTTTTATCTGAAGATGCTATTGAAATTATAAAAGATAAAGCTAATGCAAAAGATGGAGATGCAGTATTTTTTGTTTGTAATAAAGTTAGAGAAGCAGAGAGCTTTTCTGGTAAGGCAAGAATGAAAATAGCAGAAGATCTGGATATAATTGAAAAAAATGTTTTTAAATTTTGTTGGACTGTAGACTTTCCTATGTATGAAATGGATGAGTCAACAAATTCAATCATATTTAGTCATAATCCTTTCTCTATGCCTCAAGGAGGAATGGAAGCTCTTAATAATAAAGATCCATTAGATATTTTAGCATGGCAGTATGATATTATTTGCAATGGTATTGAGTTATCTTCAGGAGCTATTAGAAATCATAGACCTGATATAATGGAAAAGGCTTTTAGTATAGCAGGTTATTCGCCAGAGGATTTAAAAAGTAGATTTGGAGCTCTTTATAACGCTTTTAAGTATGGGGCACCTCCACATGGAGGAATAGCCCCTGGAATAGATAGAATAGTTATGCTTTTAGCAAATGAGCCTAATATTAGAGAAGTAATAATGTTTCCAATGAACCAACAAGCCCAAGACTTATTAATGGATGCTCCTTCTACAATTAGTAATGATCAATTAAAAGAACTTTCATTAAAACTAAGTAAATTAGGTAAATAATTATTCTGAAACTTTTATTAGTAATTTACCAAAGTTTTTTCCATTCATAAGTCCAATAAATGCTTTAGGAGCATTTTCAAGACCTTCTACAACATCTTCTTTATATATAATTTTACCTTCATTAATCCATTTTGCCATTCTCTCAATGGCAATATGATATTTTTGAGCGAATTGAAATACTAAAAACCCTTCGGTTGTTGATTGATTAGTAAGCATTGCTCTATGAGTTCTTAAGCCAGGCTCAGGAGCTGTTAGATTATACTGAGAGATAACCCCACAAACAGCAACTCTCGCATAATTAGCAAGTTTGTTTATTACTGAATCAGTAATACTTCCTCCAACGTTATCAAAATAAACATTTACGCCTTTGGGACAGTACTTATCAAGCATATCGTCAACGTTTTCATTTTTGTAGTCAATAGCGGCATCAAAATTAAGAGTGTTTAATAAAAAATCACATTTTTCTTTTCCTCCAGCTATTCCCACCACATGGCACCCAGCGATTTTAGCAATTTGTCCAACTAGTTGTCCTACTGCTCCAGAAGCTGCTGATACTACAACAGTATCTCCTGGAATTGGTTTGCCTACATGTAAAAGTCCAAAAAATGCAGTCATGCCTGGCATACCCAAAACACCTACTGCAGTTTGGATAGGAGCTAAATCTGGGTTTATTTTTCTTATAGAAGCAGGAGTTGCAATAGCATATTCTTGCCATCCTAGCGTAAAACCTTCAACTATATCGCCTTCTTTGTATTCGGTATTTTCTGATTTCACTACTCTTCCTACTGCTCCACCTATAATTACATCACCTTCATTTAATGATGCAGCATAACTTTTTGCTTTACTCATTCTACCTCTCATGTAAGGGTCTAGCGATAACCATAGTATTTTAATTAGTATCTCTCCATGTCTGATATCCGGAATAATACTTTCTATAATTTCGAAGTTTTCTAATTCAGGCATTCCTACAGGTCTGGTTTTCATTATAATTTGTTTATTTACACTCATTTTAAATTTCCTTTCATCCATATGTTATTAGTTTTATTTCTTTAAATTTTTTAAAAATCTTTTATTGGAGAGCTAGCCTTTGCTATTATATTTTTTTCCATTCTTCCAGATATGTATGCATTTCTTCCAGAAATAACGGCTTGTTTCATGGCCTCTGCCATTAGTATAGGATTACGAGCTTTAGCTATGGCTGAATTTACTAAAACACCATCACACCCCATTTCCATCGCAATACATGCATCAGATGCTGTGCCAAGACCAGCATCAACAATAACTGGTACTGAGCAATTATCTATTATAATTTTAATATTTAATTTATTTTGGATCCCTAAACCTGATCCTATAGGAGAACCTAAAGGCATTATAGCTGAGCAACCATTTTCTTCTAACTTTTTTGCTAGAATAGGGTCATCAGTGCAATAAGCCATAACTTTAAATCCTTCTTTAACTAGAATTTTTGAAGCTTTAATAGTTTCTATCATATTGGGATAAAGTGTTTTATCATCTCCAAGAACTTCAAGCTTTACTAAATTCCAGCCTCCTGCCTCGCGTGCTAAATTTAAAACTCTTATAGCCTCTTCAGCATTATAACAACCTGCTGTATTTGGTAAATAAGTATATTTATTTGGGTTTATTATATCAGTTATCATTGGTTCATTAGGGTCGGATATATTAGTCCTTCTGACCGCAACAGTAATAATTTCTGACTCAGCTATTTCCAAAGCTTTAAGGTTTTCCTCAAAGCTTTCAAATTTTCCACTTCCCATGATTAATCGAGATTTATACTCTTTACCAGCTATTATAAGAGATTCTTTAGTGTTGATGTGATTTCCTCCACCTATAAAGTTTACTATTTCAATTTGATCATTAGCTTCTATTATGTGTGAATGATAGTCTGATTTATTAATTATTACTCTATTTATCTCAATTGCAATATTCTTTTTATTTAATTTAAGTAAATGAAGCAGTTTTTCAATGGATTGAGAAGTCTGTATTTTTTTAACTTCGCCGTTAATATGTATATTTATTTCTTTTGCAGACATATTATATTTTTTTCATTTCTTTTTTATTTATATTTATAATGTATATTATTAAGGAATAAATATATATTAAATGGATATATTTATAAATACTATTATAAGGATATTTTGTGAATAATATAAAGAAAATTTTAGTTCTAAATGGGCCCAATTTAAATTTACTAGGAAGAAGAGAGCCTAAAATATATGGTAATATAAGTTTAAGTGAAATAGAAAATAATTTACTTAGTTTACAAAATAAATTATCTGTTAAAATTGATTGTATTCAAAGCAATAATGAAGGAGAACTTATCAATATAGTTCAAGAAGCTAATGAGAAATATTCTGGTATGATTATAAATGCTGGAGGTTATTCGCATACTTCTATTGCCTTAATGGACGCTTTAAAATTTTTTGGAAGACCTATTATAGAAGTCCATATGTCAAATATATATATAAGAGAAAATTTTAGACATATATCCTACATTTCTAAAGTTGCAAATGGAAGTATATGCGGGTTTGGAGCAGAAGGGTATGAAATGGCAATAAATTGTATTATAAAATTAATAGATGTAGATTATAATTAATGTTAGGAGAATTGCATGGGCAAAATATCTATAGATAAATCATTAATCAAAGATCTTTCAGATCTCATAAATGAAAATAATTTATCTGAAATTACTGTAACCCAAGGAAGAAATTCAGTTAAGGTAGCAAGAAATATTATTTCTAGCGGTCCTATTGTGAGTCATTCAAATATTGTTCAATCTGATGATGATATAAATAATAAAGTAATTAAAGAAACAAATTTAGATCATCCTGGTACTGTAAAGTCCCCAATGGTAGGTACTATATATTTAGCTTCTTCTCCAGAAGCTAAGCCATTTATAACAGTTGGGCAAAGTGTTAAAGAGGGTGATCAACTATTTATAATTGAGGCTATGAAAACTATGAATCCAGTCAAATCTCCTTTTGCTGGTACAGTTAAAGAAATAATTGTAAAAAATGAAATGTCAGTTGAATTTGATGAAGCTCTAGTAATAATAGATATTAGTTAAAGTATAATATTGTGATAAAGAAAGTTTTAATAGCTAATAGGGGTGAAATAGCTCTAAGAATAATTAGGGCGTGTAAAGAATTGAATTTAAGAACTGTTGCGGTACATTCTACAGTAGATTCAAATGCAATGCATGTAAGGCTTGCTAATGAAAGTGTTTGTATTGGCCCTCCTTCAGCTTCTAAAAGTTATTTAAATATTGCTGCAATTCTCTCGGCTGCAGAAGTAAGTGGGGCGGACGCAATACATCCTGGATATGGTTTTCTATCAGAGAATGCTAAATTTGCAGAAATAGTTAATGAACATGGTCTAATATTTATTGGACCTAAATCTGAGCATATTTCTGAAATGGGAGATAAGGTATCTGCAAGAACTGCCATGCAAAAACTTGGAATTCCTCTTGTTCCAGGCTCAGATGGGGCTATTAAAGATTTAAAGGAGTTAAAAAAAGTAGCAAAAGAAGTTGGTTTTCCAATTTTAATTAAAGCTGCTTCAGGTGGAGGTGGTAAAGGGATGAAAGTAGCTGAAAGACCTGCGGATTTAGAAGAGGCCTGGAATTTAGCTCGTTCAGAAGCTAAATCTGGATTTGGGGATGATACTGTATATCTTGAGAGGTATTTAGCAAATCCTAGACATATAGAATTTCAACTTTTTGCGGATTCCTATGGAAATGTAGTACATTTTGGGGAGAGAGATTGTTCATTACAAAGAAGACACCAAAAAGTTTTAGAAGAAGCTCCTTCTCCTGCGCTTAAAAAAGAAGAAAGAGATAATATTAGTAAAATTATTGTAAAAGCTGTTAAAAAATTGGGCTATCTTGGAGCAGGAACCTTTGAAATGCTTTATGAAAATGGAGAATTTTTTTTTATAGAAATGAATACCAGAATACAAGTTGAGCATCCTATAACTGAAATGATAACAGGTTTTGATTTAGTAAAAGAGCAGATTAATGTAGCAAGTGGAAAAAAGCTCTCTATTAAGCAAAAAGATATAAATATTAAGGGGCATTCAATAGAATGCAGAATTAATTCTGAAGATCCAAACACTTTTATACCTAATGCGGGTACTATAAATAATTATCATACACCTGGTGGCCTTGGAATTAGAATAGACTCCGCTTTATATTCTGGTTATAAGGTTCCTCCAAACTATGACAGCTTAATCTCTAAATTGATTGTTTATGGTAAAAATAGAGAAGAAGCTATTTTAAAATTAAAGATAGCTTTAGAAGAGTATGTGATAGATGGTATAGACACTACTTTATCTTTACATGATAAGATAATAAGAGAAGAAAAATTTATAACTGGTGATTATGATATTAGGTGGTTAGAAAATTTTTTAGATATTAATGACTAATAATCTTCCTCATAATTTTGCTAAAATAGAGTATAAAAATATATTAGATGCTTATCTCCATGGAATATTTCCCATGGCAGAAAGTTTAGATAGCTTAGATGTGTTTTGGGTTAAGCCTGTAAAAAGAGGAGTAATAGATCCATATAAAGTAAGTATCAGAAAAAAACTAAAAAGATTCATAAATACAAATCCATTTCAAATTAAAGTCAATACTGACTTTATTGGAGTTATAGAAGGGTGTGCTGAAATTACTAATAATAGAGAAAATACTTGGATCAACCCTAGTATAAGAGACGTTTTTATAGAGCTGCATTATAAAGGTTATGCTCATAGCATAGAATGTTACTCTAATAATATACTAGTTGGAGGATTATATGGAGTTGCGATAGGCGGAATGTTTTTTGGTGAGAGTATGTTTAGTAGGAAGCCAAATGCAAGTAAAGTAGCTTTGTTACATTTGATAGATCGACTAAAAGTAGGAAACTTCATTTTGCTTGATACCCAATTTATAACTGATCATCTTAAAACATTGGGAGCCTTCGAAATTACTCAGGAAAAATTCATACTTATTTTAAAAAAAGCAATAAAAGTGAATGCTGATTTTTATAAAATTGGTAATTCTGGGAATTTAGATATAAATTTATATCCTAAGTCTTCAAACTATTAAATAAATTTAAAAGCAGTTTAACAGCTTAATATTATAAATAGAATGAGAAACTTGGGATAAACTTGTATTTTTAGATAAAATCCAACCTTTAAATATAAATTTATCTTTTTTCCTATCTTTTAATATGAGGTATGCAGCATAACTATTGTAATCTTGATTATCCTTAATACATTTTTTAATTAAAATATCTAAATTCTTAAATATTAAAGTACTATTTTTTGAAACTTCAATTACGTAATATTTACTAGAAATTTTATCGATAATTTTTAAAGAAGTTTTTAGATTTTCATTAGCTTTTATTTCAAAAGAAATAAATAAAAAAAATGAGAGAAGTATAATTAAATAATTAATTTTATTAAAAGAAAATATTAGAATTTTTTTGCTTCCAATGTTTTAATAATAACTTCAATAACTTGTTTAGGGTCTGCTCCCATTAAAATTGCATCCTCTAAAGCATCTTCTGTAATTTGATTGATTTCAATAATATTTTCATTCAAAATCTTAATTTTTTCTGAACATGATATGTTTTCATCATTGGAACCTTTCCAAATTTTTGGAAGTATATTTTTTTGATTATCGGTCAATTATTTCTCTCTTTTATTAGGCGACCAGGAATTATAAGAAGATGTTTCATTATTTATTTTTTCATTACTTTTATTTAAAATATAATTTATTCCTGTACTATTTGGTTTATGTTGAATTTGCCATTTCTTTTTGTTATCTTTTTTATTTGGAGTATCTTTAACTGTATGAGTAAGCCAAGCTTGCCATTCTGGTGGAACAGAGGACGCATCATTATTTTTAAAATATAAAACCCATCGCTTATTATTTTTATTTATATAATAAATATTGCCAAAATTATCTTCACCTATTTTTTTACCAAATAATAATGTAGTAATAGTTGTTCCAATATTGTTTAACATGGCTTTCTTTCTAAATTTGTCATAATAATTTTAATATATTAACTATCATTCATTCTTTCATTTATGATAGATTTTAATTTATTTAGCTCTAGGGCCCCTGCATATAGTTTGCCATTAATTATAAAAGTTGGAGTACCTCTTATATTTAATTTTCTTGCTAAATCTTCATTTTCTTGCAAGATTTGTTCAATATCCATTTTATTCATATCTTCTTTTAATTTATTTATATTAATTTCTAAATTACTTGCAGCTTTAAATATTTTATCTTCATTAAGATTCCCTTGCATACTCATTAAAGCTGAGTGCAATGCAAAATATTTTCCCTGTTTTTTTGCAGCCAATGCTGCTTTAGCCGCAGTTCTACTTGATGGAGATAATATAGGGTACTCTCTAAACGAAACTTTTAAATCAAATTCTGATCTTAATAATTCTGTAATAGCATCTAAAGATTTTTTACAATATCCACAATTATAGTCAAAAAACTCAATAATTATAACTTTAGGTTTATCTGAGCCCATAAAAGGAATGCTATTATTATTGGCCATTTCTATAAAGTTTTCTTTTAAGAATTGATCATCCACAGCTGAGTTTTCTTGCATTTTTTGTCTTAATTTATCGACAGACTCTAAAATTACTTCAGGGTTTTCCATAATATAGTCGTATATATATTTATCCAATTCTTCTTTAGATAATTTATCTTCAGAATATGCTGCTGATAAATGCAAATTAAATAATACGAACAAAAGAGTTATATTAGTTAATAATTTTTTTAAAGTTACAATCATAGGTTTACCCGATACTATTTTTATTTAATTAGATACTAATTATTATTCATTTCAGCTAATTTTTCCTTTGAAAAGAATATTATATCTAGGGCCCTTATATCACTAGGACTATTTTTTTTAAATGAAATTTTTGCTTTTTCTGCAAATTGTATAGCTAGACTATATCTACCCATTAAAAAATATGATTCTGCAGATGCTAATTGAGCAAGATTTATATTATTATTTCTTGCTTCAGCAATAGATAATAATTTCCAGGCTGCGATATTTTTAGGAATAATTTTCAAAATTCTTTTTAAATTTAGTATTGCTTCATTATTTTCTTTACTTTTTCCATACTCTATCTGAGATCTGGCTAAAGATAATAATATTATTGGATTATTTGGTAAGAGATCTGAAGATATTTTAAGTTGTTCAATAGATTTAAATATTTGGCCATTTTCGAATAACATCTGTCCTAGAACTTCTGGAAAAAAAGGGTCATTTTTATCTAAATTAATTAACTCTTTTATTTCTCTAATTCCTTTCTCTAAATCTGGTAATCTCAGATAAGCTATTGCTCTAGCATATTTTGCGTCTATTTGGGATGAATTTTTGGGATAAAGTAATAATGTTTTTCCAGGGCTATTAGTAAAAGCTACAATTTTGGCAACTATTCTTTTAAATTTAATATCATCTAATGATAAGTCCCTTTGCTCATTTATGCTAATATTTTTTGTAGCTTCCATAATATCATATATTCTTTCTTGAGATATAGGATGAGTTCTTAAGTATGGGTCTTGTCTATTTTCATGTAATAATTCCTGTTTACCAAGAGTTTTAAGTAGATCGGTGAGTGGGATACAGGAGCGATTTACAGAAGTCATATATTTTATTGCTGCTGCATCAGCATATTTTTCATTTTGTCTGGTATTTTTATAAAAATTTCTTTCTGCTATGCTTGGTCCAAGTGTGGCTAATTTAGCTAAACCAGCTGGTGTATCTAACCCTGCCGCCTTTGAAGCTGCCATAAGACCTGCAGTCAAAATAGTTGCTATAGTTACAGTTTCTTGTGCTTTTTTCATAGAGTTTACAGTTCTATTTAAGTGTCCTCCAGCAATATGACCAATTTCATGTGCTAACACACCTATTAGTGCATTTACTTCTTTTGCAGCAAGAATTAAACCTGTATTTATAAAAATGTTTTGTCCCCCTGCGACAAAAGCATTAATAGTCTTATCATTAACTATATATATATTTACAGAATTGGGGCTTAAACCTGCTACTTTTAATATGGGATCAACCCAACCTCTAATGTACAGTTCTATTTCAGCATCCTGAATTAGACTTATATTTTGTGCTTTAACTACTTTGTAAGTAGAAGAAAATAATAGTAAAATAAATAAAATTAAATATATAGTGTATGATTTAATATATTTAACTAGTATAGTAATTATTTTTAGCATTAATATCCATTTATAAAATTTTTAGATAAATATAAATAAATTATATATAAAAATTTACTACATATATAATTAATTATTTAAAATTAGGAGTATCTTTCTGATGTTGAATTCAAAAAGGTCAAATATAGCACCATTTTTAGCAATTGATATGCTTACAAAAGCAAATAACTTAAAGTTAAAAGGGCAAGATATTATTCATATGGATGTTGGAGAACCTGGTGTTAGTACACCAAAACATATTTTAAAATATGCAAAGGAAATAATAGGTAATAAAAAAATAGGATATACTGAATCAATTGGAATTCCAGAATTAAGGCAAAAAATTTCTGGTCATTATAAATCTTGGTATGATCAAGAAGTTAATTCAGATTGTATTGCAGTTACTTCAGGCGCCTCGGGTGCTTTTGTTCTTGCTTTATTGGCTATGTTTGATCCTGGAGATAAAATTGTAATGATGACTCCCTATTACCCTGCTTATGTGAATGCAATAAAAGCATTAAATTTAGATATTATTTTTATAGATGGGGAAATAGATACTGGCTATCAACCGACAGAGGATAAATTACAGAAAGTAAAGAACAATATTAAGGGTATCGTTGTTGCATCTCCTGCAAACCCCACAGGTAGCAGCTTAAAAAATAGTACTTTAAAACAGATTGCTAAATGGTGTATGAAGAATAATAAAGTTATAATATGTGACGAGATATATCATGGAATAGAATATGTTCAGAAGTCTAATACTATACTTCGCTATAATAAAGATGCAATTATAATTAACTCTTTCTCTAAGTATTTTTGTATGACCGGTTGGAGATTAGGATGGATTATTGCCCCTAAAAATATTATAAATGTCATCGAAAAATTATCAATGTCTTTATTTTTGTGTCCGTCAACAATTGCTCAAATAATAGCAACGAAGGCATTTGATGATTATGATATTCTGAATCAAAATGTATCAATTTACGGTAAAAATAGAGAATTATTAATTAATTTCTTCGAAGATAAAGGATTAAATAAGTATGCTCCAGCGGATGGCGCCTTTTATTTATATATAGATATATCTAATATAAGTAATAACTCTGATAGTTTAGCTAACAGATTATTGACAGAGATTGGTGTATCTGTAACTTCAGGAAAAGATTTTGATTATAAATTTGGTGAAAAATTTATAAGAATTTCTTATGGAGGAAGTAATAAAAGTGTTATTGAAGCAATAAAAAGGATAGGTAGCTGGATAAAGTTAAAAAACTGAGATTAAGTTTCTAATTTATTCCACCAGCCCTTTTTTATAGGCCCTTTTTTCTTAGGTTTTGCCGCTTTAGTATTTTTTTTAACTTTTTCTTCAGTAACTTTGTCTTCTTTTTTTAAGGAGTCAGACTTTTTTTCTTTAGTACTTGACTTCTTTGCTTTCTTTTCAGATGAAGATAAAGATTTATTTGAAGATTTTTTATTATTACTATTCTTCTTAATATCAATTTTAGTATTTTTTTCTTTCTTAATTATATCTTCATTCTTATTATTTATACTTTCATTATTTGTATTTTTACTTTCATTTTGGTTAATACTTTCATTATTTTCGTTATTTTTAGCATTATGTCTTTTATACTTACCTTTATTATAAGGACGTTTCGTTTTACTAGAATTTTTATTGGCATTATCTTTTTTATTATTTATGCTAGCTTTTGAATCATTAGTATTTTCATTCTCATATATAATTTCTTCATATTTCATTTCAGGATCAGGTAATATATTAATAATGATATTTCTTTTTTCTTCAATATTAGATAATTCTTTTCTTTTATTATTGAGTATATGTAAGGCTGTCTCTTCAGGTATTTTTATTGATAGAGATTTGTCATTATAATTTGTAGCTTCTTTTTCAATTTTATGAAGAGCTTTTAATGTAAGAGATTCTAAAGATCTAATTCTTCCATGCCCTGAACAATGATTACAAGTTATAAATTCAGCTTCATAAATACTAGGCCTTAGTCTTTGTCGTGACATCTCTAATAGCCCAAAGTTTGAAATATTACCTACTTGAATTTTTGCTCTATCAGAGTGTAGTTTTTGTTTTAATATATTTTCAATAAATCTATTATTTTTACTTAGAAGCATATCTATGAAATCTACAACAATTAAACCAGATAAATCTCTAAGTCTAAGTTGAATTGCTAATTCTTCTGCTGCTTCTTTATTAGTTTGTAATGCAGTTTCTTCTATGTTTCTTTCTTTAGTTGCTTTACCAGAATTAACGTCAACAGCAACAAGGGCTTCTGTTTGATTTATTACTATATATCCACCACTTTTCAAAGTTGCTATAGGGCTATGAATTTTTTCTAATTTTGTATCTATATTATATTTTTGCAACAAGGGAGTTTTTTCATTATATTCTTTTAAAATCTTAATTTTACTTGGCATTAAAGTTTTCATATAAGTTTTTGCTGCTTTAAAAGCCTCATTTCCTTGAACAATTATTTCTTCAATTTCAGGAGTAAATAAATCTCTTATGCCTCTTTTAATAATATTATTTTCTTCATGAATAAGAGATGGAGATACTGATTTAAGCGTATTTTTTTTAATTTTTTCCCAAGTTTTATTTAAAAAATTATAATCTCTTTTAATTTCCACTTTAGATCTTTTAGAACCAGCAGTTCTAATAATTACTGCCATATTATTAGGTACATTTAAAGATTCTATAATAGACCTTAATTTTTTTCTATCGTTAGAATGTGTAATTCTTCTGCTAATACCACCTTTTCTTATGGTATTTGTCATAAGAACACAATATCTTCCTGCTAATGAAACAAAAGTAGTAAGGGCAGCACCTTTATTGCCTCTCTCTTCTTTAGTTACTTGAACTAGAACAATTTGTCCCTTTTTTATGACTTCTTGGATTTTATATCTATGGTAAAATTTAATTTTAGTTTTAGTTTTTTTAATAGAATTGTTATTTGATTCCGATTCTTCAATATTTTCATCTAAAATGTCATTTTCATCTATATTAGAAACTTCTTCATTAATAATATTCTCCTTATCTGCGATAGGAATTTGAAAATAATCTGGGTGTATTTCACTAAATGCTAAAAATCCATGTCTTTCATTACCATAATCAACAAAAGCCGCTTGAAGCGAAGGCTCTACTCTAGCTATTTTAGCTAAATATAAATTACCTCTATTTTGTTTTTTTGTTGTAGTTTCATGGTCAAAATCTTCAATATCATTTTCATTGGTAACTACTACACGAGTTTCTTCTAAGTATTCGG
>CETH01161969.1_pt1 | contig 12519 bp, 18 predicted proteins | sample 361461 | NCBI WGS metagenome assembly CETH01 (sample SAMEA2622695, study PRJEB7988) | marine metagenome | isolation source: saline water (ENVO:00002010), including
AATATAAGAAATTTAAATCAATTTATTGTAATAGTGACTAATATTCATCTATATCTGTATTATTGGATGTTAAGCGCTTAACAGCTTCTTGAAATATATAGTTAACTGCATTACTTTTTTCTTCATAAGTAAAAACTTCCATAATATGCATTATACCAATGAAAATTTTTGGCATATCTTTCTCATCAATATGCGAAGCATCAATAAAACTTAGTTTATTCCATTCATCTTTAAATAAGATACTACCAAACTTTTTATATAAGTAAAGTTGCTCATTTCTCTTGGTAGGGAATTGTTGAAATATAGCTTTTTGAAATGCTATTGTTGCCATTTTTTATTATGTAATGTACTACATAATAAAAATATTTTTTATTTCAATTTTTACAATCAGAATCTCTTATATAATCTTTAACACATCCTTGATAATCATTTTCTATTTTAAGATGACAACAATTTAATTTATATTTAAATTTTAAATAATTCCATATATTTTTTATTTTGTTTGTTTCCATATCTGATGTTATTATTCTGCATCCTTGTTCTAGCCAACATTTTTGTGAATTACAAATAATTGTAGTATTTTCTGTTACTGAAGAATTAATTTTACATTTTATTAAATCTTTTACAATATCTTTACAATTTAAATTTTTTTTAGATATAGAAAATTGTACCGTATTCATATATACATAATAAAATCATTTATTTAATATAAAAAAATAAAAAGGTATTTATATATCAAATTAATGGTATTAGATATTTAAAATAACGCGAGTACGAACGATTTTAATTTCACCTTCCAATGGCGAAGGAATAATACATTTAACTTTATTCTTTCTACATTTAAGAACCCATTTCATGTAACATTCAGTACCGCATAATTTTCCACCATATCTTGTTGATGAAAAATATGCTTTAGTATATCCGTGTGTATTTGGACAAGATTTTTTACACATATCACAAGGAATTGGGTCCATTTTCTTTGGTTTGTTTTTATAATATATAAAGATTATAATAACAAATTCAATTTAAAATGTAATAAGAATTATAAGTAAAAGCAATAATATAGAAAATGATATAGCTAATAATAATGTTACAAATATTTTACAGCTAGTACTTTTGAATAAATTACATTCATTATCATCATCGTCGTCATCTAATTCTAATATTTCAAGATTATAATCAGATTTACATATTTCACATTTATTATGTCTTATATCATTATCATTAAAATGATTAATCCAAGTTTCTATACATTCTTTATGTACATACTCACAACTACCTTTACATTCACAAACAACAATTAAATTACCACTTGGTTCCAAACATATTCTACATTCTTTTTCTTCTTCTTTTCCTTCATTTAATTCATCAAATTGTGCTTCTATATCTTTATTATATACTGGATTATTTTTAAAAAATCTATCGTCCAAATTTATTGATATATAACTTGGATTCATTATATATTAATATAAATTACAACTTAAGCTTCTTTTACAAAATGTTTATTCATGTATTTTTGTAAATTAAAATAAGTAAGTTCATCTTTTTTTTTCATATTTAATAAACTTTTTAATGCCTTATCTGGTTTTATTTTTCTACCATTACTTTTATCTTGTAATTCTTTTTGTTTAATGTAATTAATGATATATTGGGTAACTTCTGTTCTTGCAATTTTTGCACCTTCATCCAAATTCATAAAACTGCATAATTCTTTTGAAATTGAAGATGGTACGGCAAATCCAGATGGTTTTCTACTACCTTTATTTTTATTTTTATTTAATTTCCTTTCTAATGCTCTTAATTCCTTTTTTACATTTTTTTCAATCCCTCTTACTGTATTTTGTATAGTAGTAATTTTTGTTTTTAATTCGGTTAAAGTAAATAATAAATTATCAAAGTTACCTTTAATTTTATTATAACTTACACAATCTTCTACAGATGATACTATTTCATTCGTAGTTTTACTCATTTTATAGTTACATATATCTAAAAGTCTTTAATATCTTTAATTTAAAAAGATATTAAATTATATTAATTATTGACGAGAACCTCTAGATTGTCTCTGGAGAACAAATACATCTCCTTCTCTAGCATCTCCTCTAGGAGGTCGCCTAGTATTACTTCTAGGACCTCCACCTCTTCTTCGTGGCCTGTCTTCACCATCTTCAGACTGTTCGCGTCTATTTTCCATTCTAGTCTCACACATTAATTTACCACCCATAACTCCAGTAACATCTCCTGCCTGCCATGGATGTTCCTGATTATCAGACTCCTTCATGGTAAAAGAAACATATTCTCCCTGTACAAGATACTTATACTGTTCCTTCTCTACATTAACACCTGAATGATGTACAAATACATCTTCGTCTTTCTTCTCACCATCTAAAACTGTAACAAAACCAAACCCAGCGCGATTGTTGAACCATTTAACTCTTCCTAGAAGTCTATCAGTCATTTATAATGATATTATGTCATTTCTTTTTATATTCTTTTTTTTATTATTTATCTAGAAAATTGAAAGTAAATAAAGTTGTTTTATATTATATAAAACAAACTAAATGAAGGCCCAATTGCAATCTTTGAAAGAAAAAACAAATCAAATTAAAGTCAAGAAAATGATTAAAAATCCAATTGTGATGTTTGCAGCTGTGGTTTTTATTACTGTATTTGCACATTGGATACTTGTTCAAGGATATGCTTATTACTGTGCTCCAAGTGGATGGCTAGGACCATTTAAAACATTTTTAACATTAGGTTCTCCTATGTGTCATTTTGCTAATATGGCACAAGTTGAACTTGCAAAACATTATATCACTATTTGGATTGGAGCTGCCGCCGGTATGGTTACATGGATTGCCTCCTCATTAAAACCTGTGTAAACAAATCTATAAAAACCAAAAAAAATATTGTATATATAAATCCAAAAATTAACATATAAGGATTGTACATAATTAATCTAGCTAATGAATTTCCTACCATTTCAGCATCTTCTTGTGAGGGTATTGTCATCTTATATTAATTATTTTTTTTTTTTTAATTCATTTTTTTATGTTCATTAAAATGTTCTTTTGTTTTTTTCATCATTATACCATCATATTTATATAATTGATGTAATACATGTGGAATAAATTTACTATTTATTATATTTTTTGCATTTTCAATCTTTTTATCATATAATCTCTTAACTGCATTTTTTATTTCTCTTTTTTCAGTATCATGATACATTCTCCAAGGACAGAAAAATACTCTGGTTTTTGGTATAATTCTATCTATACACTTTTGTATCAATAAACTATTTAATTCGGGTTTTTCTTCTTTCCACATTTTCCAAAAACTTTCTTCTATATCATTTCTTACATATTCAGCGTCTGGACCACCCGCTTTCTTTATCAACTCATATTCTAAATTTATAATTTCATTTTCAACTTCTATAGAGGTTTGTAAAGGATATTCAAATATTTCCATAATTATAAAAAAAATTATTAATAATAAAATTAATTTCAATTTAATAATAATGTTTATTATCAAAATTCATTTGTCTAGTATCTAAATAAAAACCTCCAGGAGCACCATCATAAACAAAACTTGAACGTATATATCTTGTAAGATCATTACCATTAGAATCATATGCTTTAACTTTTACATCAGATATCTTTTTTATTTTAAATGATTTCATTCTTTGTGTTCTATACATATTACCTTTGTCTTTACTTTTCTTCTTTTTTCTCCAATTCCATAAATGTTTAAACCAACTAGTCTTAGGCATTTTTTATATTAATATTTATTTTTAATTAATAAGCGTAGTCAATTTTATAAATTGATAAATTTATTTAAATATATCTGTAAAATATATTTAAATGGTGAAAATTTGCACTGAACCTTATGATAAACCTAACGAAGCTTTTGATTCTTGGGATTTTGATTTATCCGATTTTCAAAAATATGCTATTGAATCTATTCTTGCCAATAATAATACTATTATCACTGCTCATACTGGAAGTGGTAAGACTTTGCCAGCTGAATTTTTAATGAGACATTTCAAAGACCAAAATAAAAAAGTTATATATACAGCACCTATTAAAGCATTAAGTAATGAAAAATTTTGGGACTTTCAAAAAAAATTTCCTGAAATTTCATTTGGTTTAATTACAGGAGATACAAAATTTAATCCTGAAGCTGATGTATTAATTATGACTACAGAATGTTTATGTAATACATTATATCAAATGAAAATGATAAAAACAGGTAATTTAAAATCTGAACAAGTTAATTTATTATTTGAAATGGATATTGAAAATGAATTAGGTGGCGTTGTATTTGATGAAATTCATTATATAAATGATCCAGATAGAGGACACGTTTGGGAAGAAAGTATTATGATGTTACCAAGAAATGTTCAAATTTTGGGACTGTCTGCTACTATGAATAATCCTGAGAAGTTCTGTTCTTGGATTGAAAATAAAGGTAAGGAAGTTTGGTTATGCCCAAATAAAAAAAGAGTTGTGCCTTTGAAACATTATAATTTTATAACAATAGCTCAATCAGTATTAGATAAATTTCCAAGTAATATAAAGAATTTAATTGAAGATAATGGATTCTATGAAAAAAATATAATTATAAAAGAAAAAATTTTTAATGATTTTAAATATGAAAAAATATCTAAGCTCGTTAAATATTTCAGACAAAATAATGTTTGGATTGATAAAAAATTTGTATTAAATAGATTTGTACATCATCTTAAAATAAAAAACCTATTACCTGGAATTTGTTTTGTATTTTCACAAAAAAAATGTGAAGAATTCGCACAATGTATATCTGAAAATTTATTTGAAGAAGGTTCAAAAGTACCTTCCATTATTAAAGATGAATGTAAAAAAATTATGATGAAATTGCCAAATTATAGAGAATATATTGAACTTCCAGAATATAAAAAGATTATAAGACTATTAGAAAAAGGTATAGCATATCATCATGCTGGTGTTACTAGTGTTTTTAGAGAAATGATTGAATTACTATTTTCAAAAGGTCATATAAAGTTTCTATTTGCTACTGAAACATTTTCAGTTGGTATTAATATGCCTACCAGAACTGTTGCATTTACTTCTATGAAAAAGTTTTCAAATAAAGGTTTTAGATGGTTAAAATCGCATGAATATTCACAAATGTCTGGGCGAGCTGGTAGACGAGGTAAAGATTTAATTGGTCATGTATTTCATCTTACAAATTTTTATGCTATTCAACAAGATAATTTCCCTTCTACACAAACAATGAGAGATATATTTTCTGAAAAATCTCCATTAATTGAATCAAAATTTAAAATAAATGCAAATATCATTTTAAAGTTAATTTCTGTTGGTAATAATAATTTTGATTATTTTATTAATAATAGTATGATTTCGGATTCTATTAAGAAACAAACTAAAATATATTCAGAGATCATTGCTTCTTTGACACAAAAAAAAGAAAGTATGGGCAAAACTCTTTCATCATTACAAACTAATATAGAAGATATGATAAAATATAAAGAACTTGAATCACAATTAAAACACTTACCCAGAAAAAAAAGAAAACAAGTAGTACGAAATATGGAAAATATTAAAGGAAAAACCAAATCTTTTATAAGTGATTATGACTTATATTTATCATATCAAAATTTAAATAATGAAATTTTAAAACAAACTGAACAACAAAAAAATCTTGATTCATATGTACAAAACGAAATTAACATGATATTACAAATGCTTTTAGAATATAATTTTATAGTATTAAATAATGAAACTAAAACCGATATGATTACAATGTATAATTCTTATGAAACTAAAGAAATCTCATACAAATTAACAGAAAAAGGTCAAATTGCATCAAATATTAATGAATTACATCCATTAGCTATTGCTAATATAATAGACTCCAAAATTTTAAATAATCTTACATCTTGTGAAATAGCTTGTGTATTAAGTATTTTTACAAATATGAAATTAAGTGAAGAAAATAGTGTTTTAAATAAAAACCAATTATCTATTTCAAATAATGCTATTAATGCTATTGAAAAAATAGAAAATGAACATAAATTATTTTATGATTACCAATTAATACATAAAATGGAAGATTTACAACACGAATATCTTGAAAATATACATTATAATATGTGTGATTTTATATATAATTGGTGGAATACACACGATGCAAATGAATGTTATAAAGAAGTTAATACAATGAAATATTACGGTGCATCATTAGGAAAAATTATTAAGGCTATATTAAAACTTAATAATATTGTAGATGAATTAGATAAAGTATGTTTAATTCAAAATAATTTTGAACTTATGGAAAAACTTAGAGAAATCCCCAAAAATACACTTAAATTTATTGCGACAAATCAGTCATTATATCTTTAACCAAAATTAATTCCGTTCATACTACAATTATGATATATATTACTTTTTTTTAAAATTTTTATTTTATTTAATAAATTCTTTCTTATATATAACATATTTTCAATATTTTTTCCTTGACTTATACTATCTATAACACAATTACCATTCTGTTCTTGTAATATACAATAACATAATCCTTCTTCATCTCTTTCACAAGGCTCACCTTTTAAGTAATAACAATTTCTATATGTTAAAAAGTGGTCGGCTTCTTCATCAGATAGTTTATCAAATTTATCAAAATATCCTGTTTCACATCCTTGATTTGTTTTGATTATCCAAAATGTATCACATATTTTTTTTGACACCCACTCTTCTATTTCCATTTGTATCCATTCTATATTTAGTTTCATATTATATTAATATATAATTATATATATTAATATTCAATTTATAAATTATCATCTAATTCCATATTATTTGGTAATAGTTCAACTTCATTTAATTGATTTATATATATATTTTTCTCTTCAATAAATTGTAAAAATCCTTCCATATTAATACCCATTAAACTATAATAAATTACATCATATAAATATTTTTCAAATTCATATTTTTTAAAAGATTTAATTATATTAAACGGTAAAGATTCAAAACTACATTCTAATGTTTTTATTACATTCCAACACATTAAATTTACCCATTCTTCTTGCTCACCATTTGTTAAATTTGTTAAATGTTTCTTTAATACTTCATTTATTTTAGTTATCTTATAATATTCATATATACCTGAATAACATACTAAATTTAAAATTTCGTCTGATATTACTAATCTTTCTTTTATTTCATTAAACATTTTATTTCTTTTATTTAGATATTCTTCTTTATTATCATAAACAAAATATGACATTTGATTATCTTCTTCTTCTTCTTCTTCTTCTTCTTTTGGAAATATTTTTGTATTCATTGTTTAATTAATATAATATTTATTTTTTAATTTAATTTTGTAAAATTAAATTTGTACTTGAAGAACTATCTGTTGTATTAAGATTATTAATAGAAATATTTAAATTAGTTATATTTGTTGAAGATTTTAACATTATACCATTTACATCACCATTTTCTGATGTTATATTATTAATATTTGTATTTTTTATTTTAATTAGATTTGAACCTGTTACAACAATACCAAATGATATTGCGCCATTTTTATTAATATTTGATAATAATCTATCATTACCTATATTTGTTCCCATATTATGTACTCCATTTATTGTTACATTATCCATTTTTATATTTTCACCACTTGATATAAATAATCCTATATTTCCTTTCATTTTATGTGCCATTGAATCTTCACCACTTGTAAAATATCTTCCTGCCGAATGAATAACTCCACTAATATCTGTTGTTCCATTTTCAGCCCAAGATATTACTTCACTTGACATACACGCAGTTCCTTGTTTTGGAGAATTATATTTTCCTATTATTATTTTTGAATTGGCCAATACATTTTGTTTATATGTACCATTTGTATTTGAAGAAAAAGTTGCTTGAAAAACATCACCGGCAGGACCAACTTGTACACCTTTCCCATATGCACCTGTAGATGGGTCTGGACAACTTATTCCTACTATTTCTACAGGATGAGAAGCTATATCAGTTATTTTTATATTACGTAAATATACATGTCTATTTCCTGTCGCTACACTACCTAATGTTGTAATAAAATCATTAACAACTACCCCATGTCTATTTAATACTATTCCATAAACATTGCCATCATAAAGACCTGTAGAATTCTTGAAAATATTATTAGGCAAAGAACTATTATTCTCAACTGCTAAACGAGTATTTTCTAATTCTGAATTAAGTTCATTTATTATTGTACCTATTAGTTTAGTTCCTGAGTTCAATGCTAAATGACGTGTTACATCTACGCTTTTAATATTATCTAAAAATCTTCTTATAAAACGACCAGATGAATATGTTGATAATACTTGAGTATTTGTAAACGTACCCAATATTTTTATATCATCAAATACACTATTGTTTGTTCCATTTAAAGCTATAGCTGCTACTTCAAAATCAAATATTGTTAATTTATGTAAAAATACTTTTTCCATTTTATTACCATGAATACCATGGTGTGAAGATAATGCCAAAGTACCATTAGTTATTAATACATTTTCAGGATATGCTACCGAAGAACCAAAATTACCTGGACCTTGACTAGGAATAAAAGGTGCACTAGCTAACTCTATATGAGCATAAAATCGTTGTTGTAAATTATGCATTTTACTTTGAATTATCATTTTACCATTTAAATCTAATAAAACATTATCACATTCTATTGTTATAGCTGCAAAAAATCCCAAGTGATATGCTCCACTAGAACCCATTGGATATTGACTTATTTGGCTTGCACGTGGCATAAAATCATCATTTGGATTTGGATTAAATTCTATATTTTCTTTTAATATATATATACCTGGTACTGTTATTCTAACTGTTCCATTATTAAAATCACGTTGTTCTAAATTTATACAACTATATGGTGTATTTTCATTATAAATATAATTTTCATGTTGTTTTAAATATGGATAATTTTCAAAATATGTTAATATACTTTTTTGTGAATAATTTAATACACTTTTTAAAGATTGATCAAATTCTGGTAAATCTAAATATGGTTTTGGAATTACTATTGGTTCCTTAGGTTTTAATAAACTATTATATGTTGTATTTTTTGTACAAGTATGCAAAGCTACAGACTTTCCTATTAATGGTGCTAAACCAGCTGTATTGGTTTTTATTCTACTTCTCATATTATTATTAATTACTGAACGTTTTCTACGCTGCATTATATAAAAATAATATAAAAAAAATATATATAATAAACAAATTTTTAATTATACAAATTCTACTCTGATTTTTTGTTTCAAATTAGATTCATCTATAAAAGTAAATAACTTGAATTTTTCAAATGATAAACATTCTTTATTATGACGTGTTGTTAACCTATTTACCATTTTTATTTCTTGTAAATAAATCATATATTGGTATAAACCATCATTTCGTTTCATTTTATCAAATATAAATCCATTATATATTTTTTTCTTTGCAAAATTTTCTTCCACACATATTCTTAATAATTCACAATTATTTTGTACTTTTCTTATTGATTTCATTGTTCTATTTATATATTCCACCTTTTCATTACTTGTCCAATAATTTAAAAAGGTTTTTGATTTATCATTTAAACTATTTAATTTTAATTTGTCTTGTAATATTATTACATTTAATAAATCCACTAGTCTTCGTATCGGCGAAGTTATATGAATATATGAATCTAATTCCAATATTGCATGTTCTTTCTTTTCTTCAAATTTTAAATATTGTCCACCATAACTATTCCATTGTTTTAAAAATTTTTTTATATCTTGATCTGCACTATCAGGACACACAAAATTTGATTTTAATTCTGCTGACCTAAATATACCACATTGGTTTTTTTTCATTTCCTTTGCTGATATATAATTCATATATATCATCAAATATGCTACTAAATCATGACTTGTATTAATATTATCCATATATTTTTCCTTTCTATTTAACATTTTTACAAAATTTTTTATTTTTTTATATAAATCAAAACTTAATAATTCTTCCGTTTCATATCTAAAATTTTTTTTTACTATTATACATGTATTTACATATTTATAATCCACTAATTTATATCTTTTATCAAACTTTAAATCCAATGTAAATGCAAATCTTGAATGATTTTCCTGTAATGAACATATTGCATCTGATAATATTGTTGGAAGCATTGGACGTTTTCTATTTGGTAAATATATTGTTGCTATTCTTTCAGAAAATGAATCCCATAAATCTAATGCATCCATCCAGAAGGAGACATTAGAAATATAAATACTCAAATATACATGTTTATTTGTTTCTTTATAACTAAATGCATCATCAAAATCTTTTGAACGTTTCGGATCAATTGAATACACACCCCAACTACGACGATCTTCAGGATTATATTTTTCTATTATTGTTTCCACAAATTCTGATTCAGAACGTCTTTTTAATTTTTGTAAAGTTGCTTTTCTAAAATCTTGAATTGATGCATATAAACTTTTACAATACAATTGATATTCATAAAAATTATCAAGTATATTTACTGGCCCTAAAACCTGTTCTAATTGGGCAATAGGATGCTTATTGTCCCAATTTTTAAATTTAAAAACTACATATTTATTTACTACTTTTTTATTAAACTCTATTTTATTTGAATATGGTACCAAAAACTCAGGTAATCTTTTATCATCTGGAATTAGTTTATATAAAAATTTATTCTTTATTTTTCCATACACTTTTTTTGTATTTAATACTAATACACCTGGCATATTTGGAGTTACTCTTATTGTTGAATGTTGCATTATTACTTTATCATTATTTAACTCAAAAACATCATGATTAAATAACTTATTTTTTATTGGATCTACTATAATTTTTGTTGGAGATAAAGTACTTGCATTTACTACACTCCACTCACTATAATCTCTTTTGTTTATTCTTATCTTATATGAATTCATTTGAGACTTTTTATATGTACATTTTTTGTTTTTTATTTTCAATTTTATCAAAATGGTGCAAAATTAAAATAAGAATAATGTTCTATCTCTTCTATTTCTTCATCTGTATCATTCATTATTGACTCTTCTTCCATTTCCCTACGTTGTCTTATTAAATCATTCATATAATCTAAATAACTTTTACATATACAAGCTACTGACTCATCACGCATATATGGATAAGTATCTAAAGTAAATTCTTTATTCCATAATAAATTTCTCATGCTTTTATTTACTAATAATAAAGGTTTTAATTCCACTGAAAGAACTTTTATATAAGTTAAAATATGTAATTGTAATTCTTCTGGTAAATTATTCATATAATTTATTAGGATAAAATTTTTAATAAATTATAACTTAATTAAATTTTGGTAATGGTTCTGATGGCTTTCTTCCTGTTGACCTTTGCATATAATGCATTTTCCATTTGTTATCCATACCTTTTCTAAAAATAACTACAAAAACTGCAATATCATCATTTTCTATTCCTTTATAATTAAATCTTGAATGAGTTGTATAACAAGCATAACACATATCACCTACTTCTGAACCTTTTACTACATGAATATCTAATAATTTCGCACCTTTTGTCTCCACATCTTCAGAAGTTAACATATTACCCCAACCTTCTTTAGTTAGTGGATTTCCTGATGGCCTAACTATTACAATATCATCACTCATCATATCCATCACTTCCGGAAAATCTCTTTCATTCATTAAACGAACAAAATCGCTTATTAAATCACATACAACTTTTTCTGCAAATTCACTCATTATAAAACTATTTTAAATATTATATTTAAGTTGTTTATTAAAATTCAACATCTAATTCAACATTAACTGCAAAATATCTTGGACCTTTTATTGTTTTTCCTGCTGTCATTGATGTTACTGGATGAAATTTAACAGGTAATATTGGTAAAGGATAATTTAATTGTTCTTTAATATTATGATGTACATTTGCCATTAAAGCATAATACTGATATTTGTCTTCCGTTTCTATAGTTATTGCCTTAGGTCCATAAGTTTTAACTACTCCTTTTACTATGTCCATTTATATATTAATATAAAATTTATTTTAATATATTTACCTAATTGTTAATCCTAATATATTTCTTTTTGACTTACTTCTTGATTTTTTTTTTGGACTTACTCCAAAATTAGCTATTTCTTCTTTTCCAACATAAGTTTTTGTTTTTGGTACATAATATAATGGTTCATCAGGTCCTACTATTACCCGTGCTTCTTCTGGAGATACATTTGGCAAATTTAATGCATGTGAACTATATATTGAATACATTTTATGACCCTTTTTATTTCTATCACCGTCCCATTGGATTGTAGTTTGTAAGTCATCTATCATATGAATTTTTGATTCAAATTCTTTTTTAAGTTTTTTTAATGTACGCATTTTTATTGTATGTTTTTTTAATTTACTCATTTGCTTTCTTTCTAAACTATTATTTCTAGACTTACTTGTTCTTCTTCTTGGTATAAATCTA
>CETH01182016.1_pt1 | contig 12499 bp, 21 predicted proteins | sample 361461 | NCBI WGS metagenome assembly CETH01 (sample SAMEA2622695, study PRJEB7988) | marine metagenome | isolation source: saline water (ENVO:00002010), including
AAAATATCAATAATTATTTTAAGTTATTATATGGACATGAAACACCTAACTTAACTATAAATGATTTTTTAAAATTAGATATACTTTATACAGAATTACTTGAAAAGGTTGGAATTAATATTGATTTTATTAATAATTTTTCATGTCCAATAGAAAATTATACGCCTATGATAAATATGTCAAGTTTTTTAAATACAGGTGGGTTTGATGTTCCTGATAGTATTTGGTTATGGCATAAACCACCTTATAAAGAAATAACTCCGAATACTTTTACAGAAGTAACACATTGTAGTTCTATTATTAGTAACATAGACGAACAAAAAGGTGCATGGTTTTATTCCTCTAAAGGTTCTAATATTTTTATCAATATTGGAAAAACAATAGTATTTAAAGATCATTCGGATGCGGTTGAGTATTTTTTAAATAAACGATGTAGATTTTTTACAAATCAATGTTTTGTATTTTTTTCTGATCTTGTTGATGAGGCGTCAAAACAAGGTTATGACTCTATTCAGTTTACAAATCATACTGATATGCGGTGTGGAAACTCAACAGTTGAGATATTAATGGTTAATTCGATAGGCGCAGATATTATTCCAACCAATATCGAATACCGCACAGGATATAATGCATCTAAAAAATGTACTCCTGAAAAATTACAAAATTGTTTACATTGTAGAAAAACTGCTTAAAAAGATAACACATTAAATTAAAAAGTATGTCTATTAATCTAATTATGGGATGTATGTTTTCTGGAAAAACATCTGCTTTGATTAATGTGGCTAAAATGTATAATCTTCTCGGAAAAAAAGTTATAATAATAAATTACTATAAAGACTCAAGATATTCAAAATCTAATAAAATTACTACACACGATAATGTATCATTAGAATGTATTCCATGTAACGAAGATATAAATTATATCAAAACCTTGTCTGATTATACAGATTGTGATATAATATGTATAAATGAGGGTCAGTTTTTTGAAAATCTTGTTGAATTTTGTATTAATGCTTCTAAAGATGAGAAAGAAGTTCATGTATGTGGATTAGATGGAGATTATCTTAAAAGACCATTTGGAGAAATACTAAATTTAATTCCATATTGTGAAACTGTTTATAAATTGAATGCTATATGTATGGGATGTAAAAATGGAACATTGGCTAGTTTTACAAAAAAATTAATAAAGTCTGATAAACTTGTTGAAATTGGAGCTACAGAAATTTATATGCCAGTTTGTAGAAAATGTTACGATAAGTAATTTAAAAAAATAAATTAATTAATTATAAATGGAAGAAAAGTTAGATAAGATTCTTGATATTGTAGAAAAACTTAATTCGAAGGTAGAAACTATCGAAGAAAAGGTTGAATACATAATGTCAGTTGTTAAAATGCCATTTTATTGGGCATTTGATAAGATTAACACCATCAGAAATAAAAGCACAATTAATGATCAGGATTAAAAATTACAAAAAATAATTAAACTTAAATATAGTGATTAAATTTATATTGTGATATAATACTATGAATATCAAACAGTTTCTTGTCATTAAAGCTTGCAATAAGCTTCCTTCCGATGTTTGTAGTATTATATGGTCGTACATTGAAAAAGACTCAGTTGATACTATAAGAAATATGTATTACTTAAAAGTTTCAAGGAATCTTGACTTTTTTTTAATTTTACTTAAGCTTTCTAATGAAAACAGCAATTATTCATATGAATATGTAAATCGTATAATAGACTTTTACAAAGATAAAATAACATACACTTTTATACAAGAACCTGGTACGTGGATAGACTATCTTAATGATCTTACATACATCTATGAAAATACATTTTTCCATATCAACAACGTAATGTACATGATATATAATATTACAAGATGCAATGAAATTTATAGAAATACTCGGATAACTTGGTGGGAAAATATGTAAATACACAATCAAAATGAATATTCGAAAAGCTTGTATATCAGGAGGAACCTTTTGGGGTTATGAAACCCTCGTTGATTTGGACGCTTGTGAAGACTTATATGATATAGTTAAAATGTGCATTAATAGTGCTAAAGATGATCTTAGAAGTATTAAACTAATAGATCTAAGTAACACTATAAAAGAAAGTGATTTTCACATCCATAGTTACACATTTGAAGACATTTTAATGACTGAATCGGATTTTATTATTTACATTTGCAATCATTGTTAATAATTTTAAGGTATTTTATTGATAAACGGAGTCCTGTATAATAATTATAATAAATAATTAAAAATAAAATATTTAACTTATTATAAATGAATCCTCTTATTATTTTAGGTGCTGTAGTTGCTGTAATTCTTATCGGTGTTTGGTTAAAATCTACATTTGATTCTAAAATGTATGATTATACCATGGATCATGATGTTATACCTCATAACGAACATAAAATACCTGTTTCTGAATTAGATCTTAAAGATATTCAACAAGCTCTTAAAGAATTAACTAAAATTGTTACAGATCTTAGAAGAGAATACAATATGTTATCCAAACAAGTTCAAACATTGCAGTTTGCACAGGGTATGAGAGCTGAACAATTGGGATACGCAACAAGTGCCGTAAATTCACTAAGCCAGGTTGTAAATAGTTAAATAATTTATTTTTAAAAAATAAAAATGTAATTATTATAAATAATGAGTCATTTTAATAACGTTCGAGTCCCAGTCGCCGCGTTTAATCAAACTGGGGATATGTTACAAGGTCCACAAACTTATGTTTTTCCACAAGCTGTTCCTTTACATAAATCTCACACTACAGTTTCTGGTTCAAAACCTCCGCCTCCTCCACCTCCGCCTCCACCACCTCCACCTCCACCACCTTCTCATTCTGATTTTTGGACACAATTAAAAGAATGGTTATCTAAACCACTTAATGTTTCACTAATTGTAAGTATTATAGCATTAGTTTTGGTAATTTTATTTTAAAATAAAATATTGATATATTATTAAAATGTTAAATATTCTTATAGTTTCTTTGATAATAGCCATATTTGTTATGATATGTATGATGTATAAAAAAGAACCTAAATTAGAGTCAAGTCCAAATTGGACTCCTGAGTGGATTAAAAATATGCGTCAAAATGATGTCTGGTGGCAAGTTGCTGATTTACAAACAAATGGTTGGCCATGGTATCCCGCTGGTCTTCCTCTTTTAAAAGTAAATCAGGGTTGGAAAATTCCCTCTAGCGCTCTTACACTTTATACCGACAAGCATTAATATTGAAATTACATTTTTATTATAAAATAAAATATTAATGTATTATTAAATGTTAAATAATCTAGTTGTAGTTTTTTTTATTATAGCAATTTCGTTATTTATTTGCTGGCTTTTAATGCAGGGAGGATCACACAAAGAACAACCGATGTCAATGTCTTTAGAACCTTCTGATAATGCTACATATCAACAAAGAATAAATCAAGATCCTATGGTTCTACAACATATACCTTCTTCAGTTGGAGATCTTCCAATGATTCGCCCCCCTAATCTTTTTGTACCAAATTATCTTCAAATGACAAAAGGAGGAATGTAATACATTAAACTATACTGTATTTTATTATAAAATAAATCCATTTTAAGAAATAATTTATTTTATAATATAAAATGAAGGTAATTACTCGCAGTGGCAAAGAAGAAGATGTAAAATTTGATCTTATTACAGAAAAAATTAAATCTCTAGCAGGAGATGATCTTAAAGTAGATCCAGTATTTGTAGCTCAGACTGTATGTAGTTTAATTCATGATAGAATTACTACTTCAGAACTCGATGATTTTACTTCAAGTTTTTCAGCTACGCTTTTTAAAAGACATCCAGATTATCTAATTCTAGCCAGTAGAGTAGCTACCAATAATCATCATAAAAATACAAACGAGTCATTTGTATCTGTGATGAAAAAGCTTAATAATGTTGGGATAATTTCAGATGATTTTATTTTGAATGTAGTTGAGAATAGTATCCAAATTGAAAAAATGATAGACTACTCTAGAGATTATTTTATTTCTTATTTCGGTTTTAAAACTTTGCTTAATTCTTACCTTCTTAAAGATAAAGGAGAAGTATTAGAAAGACCTCAGCATCTTTTTATGAGAGTTGCTTTGGCTATTCATAGTAATGACTTGTCCATGGTTAAAAAAGTATATGATTCTCTTTCATGCAAGTATTATACACATGCTACTCCCACTCTTTTTAATGCGGGTACAAATTATCAACAATTGAGTTCTTGTTTTCTTCTTGGAACCGAAGATTCAGTAGACGGTCTTTATAAGACAGCTTCTGATATGGCAAAGATTTCTAAGTGGGCTGGAGGAATTGGTGTACACATTAGTAATGTAAGAGCAAAAGATTCTCATATTAATAAAACAGGTGGTAAAAGTAATGGTATTATGCCTCTTCTTAAAGTATATAATGATATTTCTCGTCATATTAATCAAAGTGGAAAAAGAAATGGTTCCTTTGCAATGTATATTGAACCTTGGCATGCCGACATTTACGATTTTTTAGATGCTAAAAAGAATAATGGCGCAGAAGAACTTCGTGCTAGAGATCTATTTTATGCTCTTTGGATACCAGATCTTTTCATGAAAAGAGTTGAAAATAATGAAATGTGGTCATTGATGTGCCCAAATGAATGTCCAGGTCTTGATGATGTACATTCCGAATTTTTTGATGAACTGTACATCTATTACGAGAATGGGGGTAAGTTTCGTAAACAAGTTAGAGCTAAAGAACTTTGGGAAAAAGTTATTAATACACAGATTGAAACCGGACTTCCATACATACTTTATAAAGATGCTGTAAACAGAAAGTCTAATCAAAAGCATTATGGAATGATTAAAAGTAGTAATTTATGTACAGAAATTGTTGAGTATTCAGATTCAAAAGAAACTGCTGTATGTAATCTTGCTAGTCTTTGTTTGCCAAAATATATTTCGGATGGTACTTTTAATTTTGATCTTCTTGGTGAAAAAACTCAAGAACTTGTTCATAATTTGAATAATATAATTGATATTAATGATTATCCTACCCCAGAGGCAAAAATGTCTAATATGAAACATCGTCCAATTGGGATTGGAGTTCAAGGATTGGCAGATGTTTTCATGATTCTAAAAATGCCTTATGATTCAGAAAATGCTAGAAAACTAAATAAGGACATCTTTGAATGTATTTATTATAATGCACTTGCGATGTCTAATAAACTAGCAAATACAATGGGTACTTATGAAACTTTTGAAGGTTCTCCATCAAGTTTTGGTATCTTACAATTTGATATGTGGAATGTTGTTCCAGAGTTTTATTCTAAAGAAGTATGGGAAGAGCTAAAACAAGCCATTAAAAATACTGGATTAAGAAATAGCCTTCTTGTTGCTCCAATGCCAACGGCGTCTACCGCGCAAATTATGGGAAATAATGAATCATTTGAGCCTTATACATCTAATTTATATACGCGCGCGGTTTTATCTGGTAATTATGTAATTATTAATCAACATCTCGTTAAAGAACTAATTGAACGTGATCTTTTTACAACTGATACGATTGAAAAGATTATGTTAAATAAAGGATCCATACAAAGTCTTGATTTGCCGTCTGATATTAAAGACATCTATAAAACATCTTGGGAGCTACAACAGAAAAGTATTCTTAACATGGCAGTTGATAGAGGAGCTTACGTCTGTCAGAGTCAAAGTCTAAATCTATTTGTAAATCCCCCACAACCAAGAGTTATTCATTCTATTCATATGTATGGTTGGAAAAATGGGCTTAAAACTGGGTCTTATTACATTAGAACAAAATCGATTCTAGAAACACAAAATTATAGTACAGAAGTTGAAAAAGAGCGTAAAGACTGCCTTATGTGTAGCGCTTAGCTCATTGTGTAGCGCTTAGCTCATTGTGTAGCGCTTAGCTCATTAATAAATATAATATAAAAATTATAAGTAAAATTATCATTATGTTATGAAATAAAAATGAACATTCTTCTTTTGGTTCTTCTACTAAAGCAGTATTCATAAAATCATCAAAAGACGGTGACTCTTTTCCAAGTTTTTTATTTACTTTATCATGAAAATCATATGTCCATTTAATAAGTCTATCCCTTGATGATAAGATGTATTCCCAATCTGTTTTAAGAACATTGCGCTGCGCACTATTAGAACATTTATCACATGGTAGTATTTTCATAAAATTATCATAAAAATTTTGATATGCAGATTTATCTACTTTATTTGGATTATCTGGATATCCAAAAGCTGTGATATGAAATGTTTTCCAAAAATAAGGTCCCCAAAAAGTTGGAGTAATATTAAATTTTTCGGATATTGTACTCATTTATTATAAATATTGTAAAATAAAATACGATTTAAAACTATAATAAATTATAATAATATTATGGAAACGGTCCAATTACACGATACTTATATTTTATATTTACACTATAAAGATCTTGGGGCTTGTTATAATGATAATATAGAAAAGCTGATAGAAATATCAGACATTGTAACATTTTGGCAAACTTTTAACAATATTCCAACTGCCGTAGAAATATTTTCAGATGGATATACGACTAAAAAAATGAAGAGAAATAATGCAACACCGTGTGCATATTCTTTTTTTAGAAAAAATGTCCAACCCTGTTGGGAGGACTTAAGTAACTGTGATGGATTTGAATATTCTGTAAAATGTAGTAAATATCTAGAATCATTTTCTAATTTATTTATTAATATTATATTAGAATTACTAACCGAAAAAAATGAATACTATAAATATATCAATGGTATCCGTATTGTAGATTGTACAAAAAATAATAGTGTAATGTACAGAATAGAATTTTGGATATCAGATGAAAGAATTAGACCAGAAATAGAAATAATTATTAAACAAAACTTTAATATAAATTATCGTTTAATGTATAAATCTCATAAAAATGTTAAAGAAACCGTTTAAAGATACTTTTAATTTAAAATAAATGGAAAATATCTCAGAAAGACTTAATGCTATAGAAGCTAAACTTGATAAATTAGTTCCTTTAGTTGATTTACTTGATACTATAATTAGAGTTAATATTAATAAAACAGATACACTCAAAGAAGATACGCTAAATGACGATACCCCAAAAGAGTTTGATGCAAATGGGCGTGACTTAGTGTATACTTTAAAAGATGATAATGTATACATTTATGGCACGAAAACATATCAATGCCGAGATATTATTAAATCATCTTTTAAAGATACATCATGGTGTAAAGAAAAATCATCATGGACATTTAAATCTTTTGAAAATGTAGAATCTACATTGAGTAATATTTTTCCAAATATAATTAAGCATCAATAGTAAACACTGACAACTTGTTTTTACCAGAACCAACTTCTAGACCGTTTACACGGCGAATACGAGAGTCTTTAAAACAATAATAAAAAACATCCTTCTTACGCAACATTAATTGCTTTGAAAGTGTCTTAACAGAAAGTTTCTTTCCACGATTATTATTAAGTAGAACAAATACTGGATTCATTATTAATTAATAATCCATTTTTTCTTTAAATAATTATATTTTTATATAAATAAATAATGGACTTTGGGAAAAAAGGAGACGCAAAGCGTGCAATGAAACTCATGTGGAAAGAAGGAATAAGTCTTAAACAGGCGTGGAAACGCGTTAAAAGTGGAAAATCTGGTAAGAAAAGTAAAAGGAGTCGGAAAGGAGACATGTCTCCTAAGAAAAAGCGAGCAGTTGCAAAGGCTAAGAAAGCGATGAAACTTCATCATCGCGAAGGTATTACTCTTAAACAAGCTTGGAAAAGAGTAAATAAGTTTGGTGATACAGTTTGTCCACCTGGTTATGAACCAAATGTAATGTGGACAGGTAGTAGTGGACAGAGACAGTGTTTAAAAATGTGTCCAGATGGATTTTATAGAGACCCAGTAAGTAATAGATGCAAAAAAATGCAAACTGCACGTGCTGCAATGGTAGTCCCACCTGGTATGGAAATTAATCCAGAAACAGGTCGCTTAAGAAAAATGTGTGTACCCCCTCAGGTACGCAATCCAGTAACTAAACGTTGTAAAAATCCAGTAAGTGATGTAGTTCCTCCCGGAATGGAAAAAAACCCAGAAACAGGTCGCTTAAGAAAGATTTGTGATGTTGGTTATTATCGTGACCCAGTAACTGGTCGTTGCAGAAAAATTAAAACTGTTTTACAGCCACTAATTGCTCCTCCTTATGAGCCACCAGTTGTTCCTCCTTTTGGTGGTGCAACCCTTATGGATTTTGGAGGTAGTTGTGAAGCAAAACGCCACGGTTCCTTTAGTAGAAAAACAAGTGGTTTTGGAAAGGTTAGAATGTGTGGGTTTGGTACTTGTAAAACATGTAATATGACGTTTTAATAAAGATCTATAAAGTTTTTTAATTCTTCTGTTTCAGCAACATCTGAATTTCCGGGTTTTATAAAATCCGGTCTTTTAATATCTATCAATAATACAATTCTATCTCTGTTACTTGTATTATTGGCGTAGTGTATTTTTGAATCATCAAATGCCAACCACTTTCCTTCTTCCATGTATTTAATTTCTTCTGGTTCATTATTATTTCTAACGGATATATAACATCCATCTGGAACATCTATTCCATAATGACATCTAATAACGTTATTTGATAAAACTCCCCATCCTTTATGAGGAGTTAATACTGTTCCTCCTGATAATTTTGATAATCCAGCTGTTTTAATACTTGGTATATTCTTTATAAAATTATAAATTATTGGAAACATTTTAATATTTTTTATAGACCATTTTCCAAAGCCATAAAAGGGTATAACAGTCCACGTTTTATCTTCTGAATATAATTGTTTTTCTGGCCATGGATACCATTTCTCTGTAAAATTTAAAACTTCTTTTTTAATGTCATTATGTAATATATTTAAGTTTATGAGTCGTGGTTCTATATCTATTATATTAAAAAAATTATCTGTATTTTTATATTTAATAAGAACAAATTCTATACTAACAATAATTAATATAACTATTAGTATTACTAACATTCGTTAATTTTTAATATTCATTAAATTCTTATTTTTGAACGAAAAAAAAATATTTATTATTATTTAAATAAATATGGATTATAACTTTGGTATGGCTACGGTCTGTCCACCTGGATTTAGACCAAATAAACGTTACCGTGCAAGACGCGGACAGCGTCAATGTTTAAAACAACGAGCTCCTAAAAAGACTCTTAAAGAGCTTCAGGCTCTTGCTCTATCCCACGATGTATCTATATTTCACAGACGCAAAGATGGTCTTGGTTTTACTAAGAAACCTCTATCTGTTAAAGGCCTTAAGAACCGTTTAGCAAGAATGAAGGTTGCTTATTTTGGTATGGCAACAGTATGTCCTCCGGGTTTCTCGCCAAATCCTATGTGGATGAGAAAACCGGGACAGCGTCAATGCCTTAAAGATGGTACTCCAGCTAGTTTAAGAGTAGCAAAACAGGCTTCTAAGAAAATGAAACCAGTTAAGTCAAAAAAGATGACTCTTAAGCAGCTCCAAAAGCTTGCTAAGGCTAACGATGTTTCCATCTTCAAGCGCCGTAAGGACGATATGGGTTTTACTAAAGTCCCTCTTACTATGAAGGCTCTTAAGTATCGTCTCACAAAACTACGCGTCCCATACAAGTAAATTAAACAATAGTCAATAAATTATAATTTATCTCTTTAAAATAATATAAAGTAATAAATTATAATAATAATTATGGAACCTATACTTTGTGAACCCGAAAACAGATATGTAATTTACCCTATTCAATGGAACGAGGTTTGGAAAGCTTATAAAAAACACCAACAAGCATTTTGGACCGCAGAAGAAATTGATTTTTCTGCAGATATCTCAGATTGGGAAAAACTAAATGAAGATGAAAAATATTTTATATCAAATGTATTGTCATTTTTTGCGGGTTCAGATGGTATTGTGTTTGAAAACATTTCAATTAATTTTATAGAAGAAATTAAGATTCCTGAAATCAGAGCTTATTATGGATGGCAAGGTGCAATGGAAACTATTCATTCTGAAACATATGCATTAATGATAGACACTTATATAGCGAGCGAAGATAAACAAAAAATACTTAATGGTATAAAAGAATTATCGGGCGTTAAAAAGAAGGCAGACTGGGCAAAAAGATGGTTGAATCAAGATATCCCATTTGTTAAAAGACTCGTTGCATTTACACTTGTCGAAGGCTTGTTTTTTGCGGGGTCATTTTGTGCTATATTCTGGTTAAAGTATGTTAAAAAATTAATGACAAAAGCACTTGGAAAAAGTAATGAACTTATTGCCAGAGATGAATCTTTACACACAGATTTTGGAATACTTCTTTATAGTTACATAGTTAATAGAATACCGGAAGATGAAATTAATGAGATGGTTAAATCAGCTGTAGACATTGAAAAAGAATTTATATGTGATTCTTTCCCTTGTAATTTAATTGGTATAAATGCTAATAGTATGAAAGAATATATTGAGTTTCAGGCAGATCGTATTTTAGTTCAACTTGGATATTCAAAAATTTATAATAAAACATGTCCATTTAGTTTTATGGACGCTATGTCTTTAGATGGTAAATCTAATTTCTTTGAACAAAGAGTTACGGATTATAATCGACCAGAACAAATTACAGATCGTGAACTTGGAGAACCGCTCGATGATTTTTAATAAAAATAAAATATTTAATTAATGTAAGGGCGATTTAGGTTTATGGGATGTTACAGTTCTCGTAGTTACGTATGTGTTACTCCAGAAAAAGATGTTATGGTTAAAATTGTTGATCGTGTTTTAATTTTGGATGAAAAAATCAGAAAGGGGGAATCATTGACGCGCGTAGAGGAGCGGGAAAAGAAACAGTTAAATAAGGTGTCAAAGACCATGAAAGTTGTGCAAAATTATTACAATTCAAATGTAAATCCTATTGCATAAAATCTATTTAAAGAAATATTTTATATATTATTATAGTTAAAAATGACTGGTGAAGCTGGTTCGTCTTCCAATAAGCAGTATGTTCTTTCTGAGTCTGAAATGGCTCTTGTACTTAATATGATTGCGGTTGTTTCTAAGAGAGGTGGTTTTCTTCCAAATGAGTTTAAGCTAATTGGTGAGTTTTGGGAAAAGTTTGGTGGCAAGAAGGAAGAGGAGGTTGAACCTGTTCAGCCAGTTCATTAAATTAATTACTAAAAATTAATACATTTAGAAAATTAAACCATTAACAATTAAACTCAAAATGAGCACCATTGTTAACGGTAGAGGAATTATAAAACGAGAGGAAAATAAGAATGAAGTCATGTCAATAGAAGAGTATCGTGCACTTAATTTTACACCTGAAGAAGAGTGGAATCATATTTATAACCCAAAAAGATTATCTATAGAAGCTTTAGATAATATAGAAACAAGAAAGAGAGGTAAAGGAGATACTAAAAATGTATACACTTCTTTAATGGAAGTTGACGGAAAATTAGCTCCTTATTATGATCCATCTGGTACTCATATTCATATATGGAAGAGTCATACAACTATTCCTAATTTAATTGGTCCTCAAAATGCAAACGTTCCTTATATTCAATTTACAGACTTTAAGCCCGGGACTTATTGTTGTATTTGTCATAAATTAAACAGATGTCATAGATTTACATGGAGGCCTGAACCAGATGCTAATTATATAATCGGAGCTACTATATATGAAAAGGGTCTGCAGTATTCTCCAGATGATTATCAAAAAGATGTTAAATATTTTCCAAAAACTGAACCAGCACTAGTTTTAAAAGAGGAAAAATATACTGGAAAATGGACTAATTTTATGATCAAAGTACTATATTCGATGAATAATGATAAGTTTGTATATCCAGTAAGCAAGTATAAGTCACTCTTATTGTGGCCATGGGAGATGACTCCTTATCAAAAGTTTAAAATGGGTAATCCTGATTATAGAAAAAGTGTTATATTTCTAGAACCAAGTCTAGAAAAGTTTAAAGACAATTATGCTTACATTGAATAATTTAAAGATATAAATTATAACATTGTATATGTCAAGATACGACACTCATTTTATTAAAGTTGCTAAACTTTATTCTGAACTTTCTTATGCAACTAAGAAAAAAGTTGGAGCAGTAATTGTAAAAAATAATTCTATTATTTCTGATGGCTACAATGGAACACCATCTGGATTTTCTAATGAATGTGAAGATTCAGATGGAAATACACATTGGTATGTTCTTCATGCTGAAGCTAATGCTATAACAAAATGTGCATGTAGTTGTAAAGATGCCACTCTTTATATAACATTGTCTCCTTGTAAAGAATGTACAAAACTTATAATTCAGTCTGGTATTTCTAGGGTTATTTATAATGAAACTTATAAGGATTTATCTGGAATAGAATTTTTAAAGCAATATGGTATAATTTGTGAATACTTAGATACTTAGATACTTAG
>CETH01176949.1_pt1 | contig 12484 bp, 12 predicted proteins | sample 361461 | NCBI WGS metagenome assembly CETH01 (sample SAMEA2622695, study PRJEB7988) | marine metagenome | isolation source: saline water (ENVO:00002010), including
AAAATGGTGCTGGAGAATTATTAGTAACATCAATGGACAGAGATGGAACACAACTTGGCTATGACATAGATTTAATTTTTAATATATCTTCAAAAGTTAACATACCAATAATTGCATCAGGTGGTGTGGGAAGTTTAAATCATTTTGTTGATGGTATAAAACTTGGGAATGCTAATGCAGTTCTGGCAGCATCAATATTTCATTATGGAAAATATTCTATAAAAGATGCTAAAAATTTTCTTAATAAAAAAGGCCTTCCAGTAAGATTATAATTAAAACATGATTAATAGGTATAGAGCAGAAATAGATGGGTTAAGAGGGATAGCTGTTTTAGCTGTAATTTTATACCATGCAGAAATTATAATAAATGGAAAGCATTTATTTTCAGGTGGTTTTCTTGGTGTAGATATTTTTTTAGTGATATCTGGTTTTTTAATTACCAGAATAATTTTAGCTGAATACAAAAAAGATAAAAAGATTTCATTTAGAAATTTTTATGAAAGAAGATTTAGAAGGTTAGTTCCAGCACTAATATTAGTATTGATAATTTCTTCTATTTTTTCGTATTTCATATTATTACCCAACCAGTTTATATTTTTTTTAAAATCAGTATTTTCTTCTATTTTTTTCATCTCAAACTTTTTTTTTCATTATTCAGGAGAGTCTTATGGACAAAGTATTTTAACACACATACCTTTGTTACATACATGGTCATTATCCATTGAGGAGCAATTTTATCTTATCTATCCTCTTTTTTTAGTTTTAATTTTTAAATTTGGAAAAAAAAATATTAAATTTATTTTGGTTGTTTTTATTTTTTTATCATTTCTTTTTGTACTTTTAATTAATAAAAATCATGGCTCTTTCAATTTTTATATGTTGCCTAGCAGAGGGTGGGAACTTCTCCTGGGGGCATTACTTGCAATAACTGAAAAAGATAAAAACTATCAATTAAACAGTAATTTAAAATCATTTTTGTCATTCTTAGGTTTGTGCTTGATTATTTTTTCTTTTATATTTTTTGATGGTATTAACAATCATCCTGGATATAAAACCTTATTACCAGTAATCGGCACATGTATAATAATTTTTTGCTCTGATTCAAAGACTTTTGTCTATAAAGTTTTATCTTTTAAAATTTTAAAAAACTTAGGTTTAATATCTTATTCTTTATATCTTTGGCATCATCCTATATTTTCTTTTGGAAAAATTTTAGGAATAGATAATAATAACTTACTTATTAAATTTACCCTATTTTTAATTTCAATACTGATTTCGTTTATAAGCTACAGATATGTAGAGACTTATTTTAGACAAAAAAGTTATCCAATAAAAAAAATTATAAATAATATGTTAATTTTAATTTCTTCTACTTTTATAATTATATACTTTGCTTTACCACATCAGCCAAAAAATTTTCCAACAATTACTAGAGAACTTTATGAAAAAACATGGTTTGAAACTAAACAATATTTTAAACCTTGTTTTCAAAGAAAAAAAATTTTCTGCGAATTTAATTCAGATCCAAATAATATTAATGTTTATTTAATTGGTGACTCTACCGCAGCATCTTTACAAGAAGAATTAAGAACTAATTTGTCTAAAATCAAATTTAATTTCATCCCAATGACAAATGCAGGATGTGATTTTATTAAAAAAGATATAAAAAATCAGTCATTATTTTGTAATAGTAAAATTCACTACATGAGAAAAAATAAAATATTAGAAAAAAAAGGTTTAGTTTTAATTCATTTAAACTATACAACTACCCTTTCAGACAGTGAAAAAAATTCTTTTATAAATGATATTAATGAATTGTTGGAATCCAACTATAAAATAATTTTTATATACCCAATCCCAAAACTTAATGAAAGTGTTTCAGAAAAGATAAATAAAATATTTAGATATTCGAAAAAGGATTTAAAAAGATATCTTGATGATGAAAATAATCATGTTAATATAAGTTACTCAAAATTTTCTATTGAATCAAAAGCAACATTTGATTTACTGTTAGGTTTCAATCATAAAAATCTTCATAAAATTTATCCTCATAAAATTTTTTGTAATAATTACATACAAAATAAATGTGTTGGGCATGATAAAAATAGTATATTTTACGTAGATGGTGCACATTTGTCAAAAACGGGCTCAATTTTAGTTAGTAAAGAAATATTAAAAAAAATAATTAAAATTTATGAATAAATAACCTATTTTATAAAATGCTTAAAAATTTAGAGGAACTAATTTTAATTATCCGTGATAGAAAAAAAAATCCTAAAGATTTGTCGTATACTAATAAATTGTTAAATGACAACTTATTATCAATTGGAAAAGTTAAAGAAGAAATTTCAGAACTAATCGAAGCAGTTGAAAAAAATTCTAATAAAATTCATGAAGCAGCTGATGTATTGTACCATTTATTTGTTTATTTAGAGAAAAACGAAGTTAAAATAGAAGATGTTATGAAGGAATTAGAAAAGAGAAAAAAATGAGCTATGATAATAATAATATTTTTGCAAAGATATTAAGAGGAGAAATTCCTTGTAATAAAATTTATGAAGATGAGTATGTTTTATCTTTTCACGACATTAATCCACAAAAAAAAATTCACGCGCTAGTTATTCCAAAAGGAAAATATATTGATCTTGATGATTTTAGTGAAAATGCGACCCCTCAAGAAATGGTTGGATTATTAAAAGGAATAAATTCTGTAGCAAAAAAACTCAATATTTCAGTAGATAATGGAAAAGGTTATAGAGTTCTAGCTAATATAAGTGAACACGGAGGACAAGAAGTTCCTCATTTACATTTTCATCTGTTTGGAGGTGAAAAAGTTGGGAAAATGGTTGAGTGAAAGGTCGAGTAGAAAGAAGTTATCTTGAAATAAATTCTTTAAAAGAATTAATAGAAAAGAAGAAACCATTTAATGATTTGATTGTAGAAAAAGTAAATCCCCCTGACTTTCAGCTAAACAAATTTTTTTATAAAGAAATTGGAAAAAAACACTGGTGGACTGATAGGTTAAGTTGGAGTGATAGAAAGTGGATGGATTATTTAAAAAATGCTGGAGTTAATACTTATATTTTAAAGCAAAATGAGGATTTGATTGGGTACTTTGAACAAATTTTTTACAAAGATGAATTAGACTGTGAAGTTGCATACTTTGGTATCTTAGAAGAGTACATTGGCAAACAATTAGGTGGATATTTTTTATCTGAGGCTATTAAAATTTCATTTAAAATTGGATCAAAAAGAATGTGGGTACATACCTGCTCTTTAGACCATAAAAATGCTTTAAAAAATTACATATCTAGAGGAATGAAAATCTTTAAATCAGAAATTTTAAACTTACAGTAATTTAGTGTGGCTCAGGTAATTTAAATATTTTCTTGCTAATATTAGAGTTTTTTTTAATATTAAAAATATAAGTTACTACTAAATTTTGGTAAATATCTTCTGTTTGCCACCCTATTAAATCATAAGAAATTTTATCAAAAAAAATATTTATTAAATTTCCATTATTTTCGATATTAAACAAATAATATTTTTCATCAAGAAACTTTGCATTTAACTTTTCAATTTTTTTTAAAAGTAAATTTTTATTTAAAATTAATGCAAAAGGTGTTTGTTCCAATGGATAACTAAAGTATTCCTTACCAACTTGGTTTTTTATTACTAGAGACTCACCATTAGAAACTATCAATTTTTTTTTTAGGTTACTGTATTCACAATAAATTTTTTTTGGAAATTGAATTATACAATTCCCTTCCTCGTTTTTATTGTTAATTGTCTGCTTAAAATTAAAACTCATATTATTAATTTTTTTAAAGTTGTTAATAATAAGACTTTCAATTTCTGCATTTGAGTAATTAAAGATATTTAATAAAAAAAATAATAATAATATTTTTTTTATCATTTAAGAACTTCTCTTTTACCAACATGATTTGCTTTACTAACCTCACCATTTGCCTCCATCATATCAATTATTCTTGCGGCTCTATTATATCCAATTTGCAACTTTCTTTGTAAAAACGAAGTAGATGCCTTTCCTTCAGATTTAATTATATCTAAAGCTGTATTATAAAGTTCATCTTGGTTGTTATTATCTGATAAACTTGTTCCAGTTTCTTTTTCATCTGCAAAATTAAGTATTTCATCAACATAATCTGGCTCAGCTTGAGATCTTAAAAAATTATTTATTTTTTCTATTTCACTTTCAGAAACAAATGGAGCGTGAATCCTTACTATTTTATTTGCAGAGGACATATAAAGCATATCACCTTTACCCAGAAGTTGTTCAGCACCTTGTTCTCCTAAAATCGTCCTACTATCTATTTTTGACGTAACTTGAAAAGATATTCTTGTTGGAAAATTAGCTTTTATTGTACCAGTTATAACATCGACACTTGGTCTTTGAGTGGCCATTATGATATGAATTCCAGCTGCTCTTGCCATCTGAGATAATTTTTGAATATACCCTTCTATTTCTTTTCCAGCCACAAGCATTAAATCCGACATTTCATCAACAATAACAACTATGTAAGGCATAGGAAGTTTATGTTTTGAATTATATCCATCAATATTTTTTACTCCCTCTCTAGTCATTAATCTGTAACGACTTTCCATTTCTTTAACTACCCAACCCAAAACAGAAGCAGCTCTTTTTGCTTCAGTAATAACAGGACACAATAGATGAGGTATACCTTCATAAGTCGAAAGTTCTAACATTTTAGGGTCAATAAGAATAAATTTACATTTTTCAGGTGTATGCTTGTAAAGTAACGATAAAATTATTGTGTTAATACAAACTGATTTACCTGACCCAGTAGTTCCAGCAATTAATAAATGAGGCATAGATGTTAAATCTCCAACCACTGGAATACCTGAAATACTCTTTCCTAGAGCTATAGGAAGTTTTATTTCTTTTTTTAAAAAATTTGTATTTGATACTATTTCACTTAGATAAACATTTTCCCTAGACAAATTAGGAAGCTCAATTCCAATAGTACTACTTCCAGGAATTGTTGCTATTCTTGCAGATTCTGAACTTGTATTTCTTGCGATATCTTCAGCTAAATTTATAATTTTTGAAACTTTAATACCAGCAGCTGGTTCAAATTCATTTAAAGTTACAACTGGACCATGACTTACTTTCTTTATATTTCCTTCAACACCAAAATCTAGAAGTATTTTTTCCAAAGTTTTTTCATCTACTTTATCTTCAGATAAATTCTTTTCCCTATCAGATCTTTTGGGTTTTTTTAAAAAATCAATTGAAGGTAATTTAAACTTGTATTTAACTTGAGTTACAGATGTTCTTTTATCAAAAGGTAAATCCTCTTGAACTAACTTTTCTTCATTTTTTGTTTCTATTTCAAAATCTTGCTCTACATTTTCAAATTTTTTATCTTCACTTTTTTTTATCTTACTAAAACTTAAAAAAATCATACTTAATAATTTTCTTAAATAAGAAATACTAAAGTTTATACTTACTAAAAATAAAAAAATAATAAAACTGGCTATTATGTAGAAAGATAATTCTTTATTAAAATTTACCAAATATGAAAAAAATGTATTTTCAAAAAAAACTCCAACAAATCCTCCATTACCATTAATTGAAAGTGAGAAAGAGTTTGGATAATATGTTGTAAAAAAAAAAGATCCCAAAATAATATAGATTATTGAATAAAAAAAATTTTCAACAATAATTAAAAATTTTTTATTTCTAATTAAATTAATTCCAGTAAAAAATATTGTAAAAGACAATAAAAATGAAATTATCCCAATGGATTGGAATAATAAATCTGATGCAAAACTACCCTTAGATCCTAATAAATTTTTTGTGTTTATATTCTCAGTAAAAATAAAATTTGGATCTTCAGGTGAATAACTAAATAAGGCAATAAAAAGCAAAAATGACGCTACAATTAAAAAAATACCAATAATTTCAGCTGTTCTTTTTACAGCAAAATCAATGCTTTTTTTACTTAAGCTTTTTATATCCATTTTTTAAAAATCTATTTTGTAACTTTGTATCATTTAATATTTATTGTTAAAATTAAATTTTGTTTATGAATATTTGTTTAATTGGTGATGGTATATCTACTTTAATATTAGCGACCCTTTTGGCTAATAGGAAAATTAGAGTATTTATTTATGAAGAAGACCAACCTAAAAAAAAAATAATTAGTAGAACCTTAGGTATAACAAAAGAGAACTCAAACTTTTTATCAAATGAAAAAATTAATCTCAAAAAATATTCTTGGCCAATAGATAAAATTGAAATTTTCAATGACACAGAAAATAATAGAATACTTAATTTTGGAGAAAACAACGATAAGATTTTTTCTATAATAAAGTATAAAGATATGGTTCAACTTTTAAATAATATTGTAAAAAAAAATAAATTCATTAAAAAAATTAAAATTAAAAAATCATCTTTTTACAATTCTATTTTGACAAAAAAAAATAATTTTAATTTAATTTTTAATTTTAATGATAAAAACAAAATATCGAAAAATATTTTTTCAAAAAGAATTGAAAAAGATTATAATAGCACTGCATTTTCATCTATTATAGATCACTCCACCTGCAAAAATAATACAGCTCAACAGATATTTACTAAATTTGGACCTTTAGCATTTTTACCGTGTTCAAAAAATAAAACTTCAATTGTTTTTTCAGTTATTGATCAAACTAATATTTTCTCAGATTCTAAGATTAAAGACTTAATTACAAACTATAATAAAAAATATGAAATAAAATCGTTTTCAAAATTTGAAAAATTTAAATTGAAAAGTTCAATATTAAAAAATTACTATTTTAAAAATATTCTATGTTTTGGAGATAATTTACACAAAATCCATCCACTAGCTGGTCAAGGTTTAAATATGACAATTAGGGATATGAAAATATTGTTATATTTAATAGATACTAAAATTAATCTTGGTTTACCCTTAGATAATTCAATTTTAATTGATTTTCAAAAAAAAACAAAACATTATAATTATATATTTTCAAGTGCTATAGATTTTATTTATGAGTTTTTTAAGTTTGATAATAATTTTGGAAAAAAATATTCAAAAAAATTATTTACATTACTTCAATCCAACAACTTATTTAAAAATTACACAGTGAAATTAGCTGATAAGGGTTTTTTTTCTAATTACTGAATAGTTTTATTGTAAAAGTTATCTACTGCATATGTAGACAAAATTTTTTCAAATTTTTTTTTTCTGTCAATTAAACTTATTGTTTCTAAAAGTGCTTGTTTTTCCTCCAAGGAAAAAGGAGAGGCCATAGCAAGAGTATTAATTGTTTGGTCTAAACTTTGTTTTTCAAGTTCTTTCCAATTAATTATATATCCTTCTTTAGTAAAAAAAGATTTAAGTTTTTTGAATATAAGTTCAAGATCAGAAAATTTAATTTCTTCATCTTTTTCTTCCAAATCTTTATAAAAATCTTTAAAATTTATAGAGCATTCCCTGTAAAGTTTTTGATTTTTTATTTCTTCAACTATTTTAAATCTACTAATTCCAACTAAAACTATTAGATATCTTCCATCGTTTGTCTCGCTAAAGCTTTTTATTCTTCCAGCACATCCAATTTCATATAGTGTTGGAATACTTTGTTCTTTTTCTTTTGGTTGTACCATACCTATTATTCTGTTGCTTTTCATTGCATCATCAATCATATCAATGTATCTAGGCTCAAAAATATTTAGAGGCACAGTTGTCCTTGGAAAAATTATAAAATTAGATAGTGGAAAAATAGGAATTTTTCCAGGTAAATCATCAGTTTTATTTTTCATTAAATTTTATTTAATTATTATTTGATAATATACTACTAAAATGGATAAAAATTTAGAATTAATTAAGTCAGAAATTAATAATTTAAATATCTTAACAAAAATGGATAATACCGATGAAGTAATTAAGAGGTCAATAATATTAACAAAAAAATATCCAAAAATTCCGATTTTTTTTAATATTCTTGGCTCTTCGTTGGAAAAGAAAAATAAAATCTATGATGCAGAAATTATTTATAAAAAATCAATAGAAATAGATCCCAAAAATATTTTCGCATTGGTCAATTTAGCAAGAATAACCAGATTAATTAATGATCTACAAAAATCAGAAGAATTATTAAAAAAAGTATTGGAAATAGAACCAGAAAATTTGTTTGCGCATCTAAATTACGCTGAACTAAAAATTGAGCAAAATAATTTTAAAGAAGCTATTTCTATTTTTGAAAAAATTTATAAAAAAAATAATGATTTTCAAAATGTAATTATGAGACTAGCAAACACGTATTCTATAATTGGTGAATTTAAAAAAGCTGAGGAATACTTATCATTGGTATCAAAAAAAAAACCAGAATTATTTGCTGCAGATTATAGATTAAGTAATATAATTAATTATTCTAAAACGAAAGAACATCAGAAAATAATTTTAGAAAAAATAAAAAATAAAAAATTTGATAAACTAAATAAATATCCTTTACTTTTTGCAATGGCAAAATCATATGAGGATCAAAAAGATTATGAAAATTCTTTTAAATATATTGAAATAGCAAATAAGGAAAGAAACAAATTAGTTAATGATAATCCTCTTAGATATGAGGAGTTATTTTTAAAAAAAAATAAAGAATTTTTTTCAAATATAGAAACTAAAAATATTTTAAATAATGATTTTTATAAAAAAAAAATAATATTTATAGTTGGTCTTCCAAGATCTGGAACAACATTATTGCATCAAATTTTATCCTCTCATTCAGAAACATATGGTGTAGGAGAATCTATTGTACTAAATATATTCTTTTTTAAAAATTTTGTTAATGATAATTTTTTAAATAATTTAATTGATGATAATATAATTAAACTAGAAAATTTAAGAGATATTTCTTTAAAACTTGGTAAAAATTATGATTACTTTAATTTGAATAAAATTAAAATTGACAAAGCACCATCAAATTTTTTCTGGATTGGATTCATATCAACTCTTTTTCCAAATTCAAAAATTATCCATATAAAAAGAAATATAAAAGATAATTGCTTATCAATTTACAAAAATTTGTTTGGTGGCAATAGAACTGATTGGACATATGATGTAAAAAATATTCAAAAGTATGTAAAAATATATAAACAAATGATGAATTTTTGGAATGAAAAATTTAATGGTAAAATTTATGAAATTAATTATGAAGACTTAGTATTAGATCAAGAAAAAGAAATTAAAAATCTACTAAATTTCTGCGACTTAAATTTTGAGAGTGAATGTTTAGAACATCATAAAAGCAAAAATCCAATTAAAACTGTTAGTATAAATCAAAGCAGAAGACCAATTTATAAAGATTCTTTAAAATCAAGTCTCAAATTCAAAAAATTCAATGATCTTTTTAAAGATATTTGATGTCTGAAAATTTTAAAAAAATTATTAATGAGATAAATAATAAAAATTATAAAAAAGCACTTCAATTGTGTGAAGGTTATTCAGAAAACAATGATTTATATATTTTAAATAATTTAAAAGGAATAATTTATATTAATTTAAATAATATTAATGAGGCGATAGAACAATTTAAAAAATCTATAAAAAATAAAAAAGATTATATAGAAGCATATTCAAATTTAGCTAATGCTTATTTTAGTAACAAAAATTTTTCCGAGTCCATAAAAATAATTACAACAGCTTTAAAATATGACCAAAATAATCTAAAACTAAATTTTAATTTTGCTTTTTTTTTAAGTGAAAATCATCAGTATCAAAAAGCTATAAAACAATATCATGATACTATTAAACTTGGCTATAACAAAGAGATAATACTAAATAATATTGGAAATATTTATATCAAAGAAAAAAATTATTTAAAAGCCGAAGAATACTTCTATGAATGTTTAAAAATAAGTTCTTCAAATTATTTAACTATTAATAATTTAATTAGATCTCTAATATTAAAAAGAGATTTTTCAAAAGCTGAAAAATATCAAAAAAAATCTGATAAATTAAAATTAAAAAACAATATTTATTATATTAATAAAGCTGAATTATTGTTTTTTTCCAAAAAGTATGAAGAAGCTAAAAATATCTTAAAAGATTTTTGTAAAAAAAATAAAAATGATATTGGTTCACATATAAGTTTATCATTAATTTATTCTAATCTGGGAGAGTTTGACAATTCATACAAACTTATTGAAGAAATTTATAATTCAAATACTAGTCACAACACACTTAAATTAATTCACTCTATGAATTTACTTAAAAAAGGAGATTTTAAATCTGGATGGGAGCTTTACAATTCAAGTATACAGATTAAGGATAATTATTATCTAAATATTCCATTTTGGAAAGGAGAAAATTTAAAAAAAAAAAAAATATTAGTTTATGAGGATCAGGGTATAGGGGATTCAATACAATTTTCCAAATTTTTATTTTCCTTAAATAAAATATGTAAAGATATAAGAATTGAGGTTAGAGAAAGTGCTTTAAGTCTATTTCGAAAAAACATATTGAATCTTAAAGTATTTAAAAAAGGTTCAAATTTAAATTCTGATTGTAATTATAAAATTAGTTTTGCTTCTTTAAATACTTTTTTTAATTCTAATACAGAAAAAAAAGAAGAAATACTTTTTAAAATTGATGATGATAAATTACTAAAATGGAAAAATAAAATTAACTCTAAAAATTTAACAGTTGGTTTAACTTGGAGTGGAAGTTTACATGGTGTAAATGAACCATTCAGATCTTTAGAATTTAAAAATTTAAATAAAATTCTCAGTTTAGATTGTGATTTTTTTTGTCTACAGAAAGATATTTGGGAGAGAGATAAAAAATATTTCATGAATTCGAAAGTAAAGCATTTAGGAGATAATAATTTTTTAGAAATTGCTGCGATAATTAAAAATTTAGATTTAGTAATTTCAACAGATACATCAATACTTCACTTGTCTTCAACTTTAGAAAAACTGACTTGGGGAATGTTCTCGTTTAATAAAGAATGGAGATGGTGGAAATATAATAAGCCAGCCTTTTACAAAAAACTAGTAGAATATGAGCAAAATAACTTTAATAACTGGGATAATGTTTTAAACGATATATATATAAATTTAAAAAAATATATAGAAGAAAAAAAATTACTTTAAGTGTTTATTTCTTGATAAAAAAAAACGCAATAATTATAATAAAAAAATAAAAGCGGGCATAGCTCAGTGGTAGAGCGTCTCGTTGCCAACGAGAAGGTCGAGGGTTCGACCCCCTTTGCCCGCTCCAAAGTTTAAAAAAAAGTATGCAGATAAAAAATAGATCTTCTAACAAAAGTTTTGGACTAGTTTTTTTTACTGTTTTCTTATTAATTTCAATTTATCCAGTTTTAAAAAATGGTGATGTAAGACTTTGGTCTTTAATAATATCTTTAATTTTTCTTATTTTGGGTTTATTAAACTCAAAAATCTTAAACCCATTGAATTCAATTTGGTTTAAATTTGGTTTAATTCTTGGAAAAGTAATTTCCCCTGTTATTATGGGAATAATATTTTTTTTTGTTGTTACTCCTACTTCTTTTATTATGAGAATTTTGGGTAGAGATTTACTAAATTTAAAATTCAATAAAAATAAAAGTTATTGGATGGAAAAAAAAGGTCTAAAAAGTAAAATGAAAAATCAATTTTAAAATGAGTTTTTTAAAAGAATTTATAGAATTTTTAAAAGTAAGAAAAAAATATTGGCTTCTACCTATAATAATTATTTTAGTATTATTTGGTGGTTTAATTGTTCTTACGCAAGGATCTGCTATAGCTCCATTTATTTATACAATTTTTTAGTGAAATCAATTTTAGGTATTTCTGCTTTTTACCATGATAGTGCTGCTGCTATTTTAGTAGATGGAAAAATAATTGCAGCAGCTCAAGAGGAAAGATTTACCAGAATTAAGCATGATGCAAGTTATCCATTTAATGCAATAGAATTTGTTCTTAAGTATTCAGGCTTAAAACTCAACGAAGTAGACCAAATTATCTTTTTCGAAAAACCATTTTTAAAATTTGAAAGACTTTTGGAAACGTATGTTGCTTTTGCTCCAAAGGGTTTTACGTCATTTTGCAAAGCTATTCCAATCTGGATCAATGAAAAATTATTTCAAAAAAAATTCTTATTTAATCAATTAAAAAAACACGACTCTAACTTTAAAAATACTGAAAAAATGTTTTTTTCAGAGCATCATTTAAGTCATGCTGCGAGTGCATTTTTTCCATCTCCATTTGAAGAAGCAATCATTTTAACTGCAGATGGAGTTGGTGAATGGGCGACTACTACAGTTGCAGTTGGGAAACAGAATTCACTTGAAATAAAAAAAGAAATTCATTTTCCACATTCTCTGGGTTTATTATATTCTGCATTTACATATTATATTGGATTTAAAGTTAATAGTGGTGAATATAAGTTAATGGGACTTGCTCCATATGGTAAACCAAACTTTGTAGATAAAATTT
>CETH01179293.1_pt1 | contig 12484 bp, 13 predicted proteins | sample 361461 | NCBI WGS metagenome assembly CETH01 (sample SAMEA2622695, study PRJEB7988) | marine metagenome | isolation source: saline water (ENVO:00002010), including
AGTTTTGAATATCCTTCTTTTTTTAAGTTTTTATAAATTTTCGCAACTGCAGAGTCTAAAAAATGTCCTATAGCTTCCATCACTGTTATAGTATCCGCCCTTTCTTTTGGATGTTGACCAATTTCGATCAGGTTTTCGAATAATTCTTGAACATTTGTCATATTAAAGTTTCCTGCTAATATTAAATTCCTATGCATCCAATTATTTTGTCTAAGAAATGGATGTACATTTTCAATACTATTTTTTCCATAAGTCCCATACCTAACATGACCTAACATCAATTCTCCCACATAAGGGATTTGTTTTTTTAAATTTTCTGATTCATTTAAAATATTAGAATTTTCCTTTTTAATTAAATTAATTCTATCATTTATATTTTCAAATATTTTTTGAATTGGCTGGGGTTTTGCAGATCTAATCCTACTTATGTATCTTTCTCCTGGTTGCATATCAAATTTAATGCTTGCAAAACCTGCTCCGTCTTGCCCCCTATTATGTTGTTTTTCCATTAATAAATACATCTTATTTATACCATATAAAGAGGTCCCATATTTTTTTCTATAAAACTCTATTGGTTTTTTAAGATGTAAAAATGATATTCCACATTCATGATTTATTCGGTCACTCATAATATTAGAAATTGTGTTTGACTTGAAATTCAGAAATATTTTTTAATTCTTCCATTCTAATAGACAATTCTTTATAATTTAATTTAACTAAATTTTCTGTTCCAAAACTTTGAACAGTAAAAGATGAAACTACTACACCATATGCTATTGCAGATTTTAAATTTTTAAATGAAATACTTTTTGTTTGACTTAAATAACCAGCAATAGCACCAATAAAGGAGTCTCCTGCTCCTGTTGGATCATACACTTTTTCAAAGGGAATAGCAGGAATAATAAATATTTCACCATTATTATACAACATAGCCCCATGTTCCCCCTTTTTAATTATAATGTATTTTGGGCCAAGATTAGAGATTTTCTTTGCAGCTTTTAACAAAGAATATTCATTTGTTATTTGACGTGCTTCATCATCATTTATTGAAATAATATCTGATTTTTTTATTAATTCCTCTAATTGTTCCTCATATCTTTCAATCCAATAATTCATTGTATCCAATATAATTAATTTAGGTCTAGAGCTCATTTGATTTAAAACATTTAACTGAATATTGGGGTCTAAATTTCCTAATACAAGTATGTCTGAATCTCTATATTTACTGGGAACGATAGGTTTAAATTGTTCTAAAACATTAAGCTTAGTTTCAAGCGTGGTTCTTGAGTTTAAATTTTTATCATACCTACCTCTCCAAAAAAATGTTTTTGAATTTTCAATAACTTCAACTCCGGAGCAATCTAATCCTTTATCCTTAATTATTTTAAAATCTTTCTTTTTAAAATCAGATCCTACAATTGAAATTATTCCACAATCATTTTCAAATAATGAGGCTGATAAGCCAATATAAGTCGCACAACCTCCAAGTATTTTATCTCTTTTTCCAAGTGGAGCTTCAATTCCGTCATAAGCAATGGTGCCTAAAACAAGAAGTTTATTATTCATAAGACAAAAGTATAAACTCTTTTTGGCTATAAAGAAAAAAAATGAAGTATTTATTATATAAATCCTTCATCAACAAATAGTTTATTCGAATTTGCAGCTTCTACAGCCAAAAAGTCACATCTTTCATTTTGGGGATGATTATTATGTCCCTTAATCCACTCAAACTTTATATTATGTTTTTTATATACAACCAAAAACCTTTTCCAAAGGTCAACATTTTTCTTTTTTTTAAAATTATTTTTTTCCCACTCAAAAAGCCACTTTTTTTTAACTGCATCTACTACATATTTTGAATCAGAAAAAACAATTACATCAAATCCCTCTTTTTTTAGTAATTCTAAACCTATAATTACAGCCAACAATTCCATTCTATTATTTGTGGTTTCAATAAATCCTTTAGAAAACTCCTTAATTAGATTCTTTCCAACCCATTCCATAATCAACCCATATCCCCCAGGACCTGGATTGCCAATTGATGAACCATCTGTATATATATTTACTCTTTTAGACAATTTAAACTTTAAACAAAATTAATTCAATGACTTTAGGAAAATGCTCTAATTCTAAATTATGAACTTTATTTGAAATATCTTCTACTGAATCCAATTGAGATATTTTTACTTCTTTTTGAAAAATAATTTCACCCGTATCATAATCATTATCTACATAATGGATAGTAATTCCAGATTTTTTCTCATTGTTCATTTTAACTGCCTTATGTACATTAATTCCATACATACCTTTTCCACCGTAATTAGGCAATAAAGCTGGGTGAATATTAATTATTTTATTTTGGAAATAATTAATTATCGAAGTAGGCATTTTTAATAAAAATCCTGCTAAAACTATTAAATCAGGATTTAATAATTTTAGTTCTTTAAAAATTAAATCTTCTTTTAATTCTATATTATTAAAACACCTTGATTTAATAGTAAAAGGAGCTATTTTCTTTAAAACTAAGGCTTTTGAATTATTTGTAAAAACTTTTAAAAAAGAAACTCTATTATTGTTTTTAAAATAATTAAGTATATTCTCAACATTAGTTCCATTTCCAGAAGCAAATAATACTATTTTTTTTTTGTAATTCTCCTTAAAGGGCATATTATAACGATGTTTTCAATATTTATTAAAAACTTTAGTACAAAATAAGTTATTAATCTTAACTAAAAGGGTGTTTTATTTTAAAGTTTTTTATTTTTGTTGTCATATTATTTTAAAACTTATTCAATATGTCAGATATTTCATCTAGAGTAAAAGCAATTATTGTTGACAAATTAGGTGTTGACGAAAATGAAGTCATTCCAGAAGCTAGTTTTACTAACGATCTAGGAGCTGACTCTCTTGATACAGTCGAACTGATTATGGAATTCGAAAAAGAATTCGATATTCAAATTCCAGATGACCAAGCTGAAAACATTTCAACAGTAGGTCAAGCAATTCAATATATAGAACAAGGAGGTTAACATCAACTTACATGAAGCCAAGACGCGTAGTAGTTACGGGATTAGGGGCTTTGACACCAATTGGAAACTCAATATCAGAATATTGGGATGGTTTGATTTCTGGTAAAAGTGGTGCCGCGCCAATAACTTATTTTGACACTGAGAACTTTAAAACAAAGTTCGCTTGTGAACTTAAAAATTTTGACCCCTTAGATCACATGGATAGAAAAGAAATGAGGAAAAATGATCGATTTTCTCAATATGCCATAGTAGCTGCTGAAGAAGCAATAAATGATTCTAATCTTAACTTAGATAAAATTAATAAAGATAGAGTAGGAGTTATTTGGGGAGCAGGAATTGGAGGTCTTGAAACCTTTCAAAATGAAGTTCTTGGTTTTGCTGAAAATAATTTTATTCCCAGATTTAACCCTTTTTTTATTCCTAAATTAATTGCCGATATAGCCCCTGGACTAATTTCCATAAAATATGGTTTTACTGGTCCAAATTTCGCAACAGTTTCAGCATGCGCATCCTCATCGAATGCAATTATAGATGCACTAAACTACATTAGATTAGGATATTCTGATATTATTTTATCAGGAGGTTCAGAAGCAGGAGTTACTATTGCAGGAATTGGAGGGTTTAATGCAATGCATGCACTCTCAACTAGAAATGATGATCCTAAAACTGCATCACGTCCATTTGATAAAGAAAGAGATGGTTTTGTTTTAGGAGAAGGTGCTGGAGCTCTTGTCCTAGAAGAATATGAACATGCTCTCTCCCGTGATGCAAAAATATACGCTGAAATAGTCGGAGGAGGTCTTTCAGCCGATGCATATCATATGACAGCTCCACATCCACAGGGTATAGGTGCTGAGAAAGTCATGCAAAATTCCTTAAAAGATGCTGAGATATCTTTTGAAAAAATTGATACAATAAATATGCATGGGACTTCTACTACTCTTGGTGATATAGCCGAATCAAATGCAATAATTTCTGTATTCAAGGAACATGCCGAAAAATTGAATCTGAATTCAACAAAATCAATGACTGGTCATCTTTTAGGAGCAGCTGGAGCAATTGAAGCTATAGCGTCCATTCTTTCTATAAATAATGATATTATCCCGCCTACTATAAATCATAAGAATTTTGATGATAAAATTAATTCTAATTTAAACTTCACGTTTGGAAAAGCTCAAAATAAAGAAGTTAATTATGCAATGTCAAATACTTTTGGGTTTGGTGGTCATAATGCATGTATAATTTTTAAAAAAATAACTTAATTTAGAGTTTGAAATTCTTTAAGAACATTTTTAAGTCCCAAAAAAAATTATCAGGGACTTTTTTTTTGAAATTAAAAAATACTTTAGATGTTAATCCAAAAAATAAAGATTTATTTAAAATTGCCTTTACTCATAGTTCCATGAACAAAAAAGACAACCAAGGGAAAAAAATTAATTATGAGAGACTAGAGTTTCTCGGAGATTCAATATTTTCAATGATAATTTCTCAATACATTTTTTTTAATTTTCCTGATGCTAATGAAGGAGAGCTTACAAAGCTTAAAGCAAAAATAATAAGTAGAGAAAACCTAAATCAAATTGGCAAAAAAATTGGTTTGATAAATTTAATTGAAATTAAAAACCAAAAAAATTTTGGAAAGAACATATATGGGAATTTACTTGAATCATTTTTGGGGGCTCTTTTTTTAGATCAAGGATTTGAAATAACAAAAAATTATATAACTAATAAAATAATTGAGCCATATATAAATCTAAACTCAATTAGTATGTCCATTTTGAGCTATAAAAGTTTGATTCTAGAATTAGCTCAAAAAAGCAGAAGAAAAATAACTTTTAAAACTATTTTAATTAAAGTAGATAATTCAAAAATTAATTTTTCTTCAAATCTTTATTTAGACGATAAATTCATATATAGCTCTTATGGTGATTCAAAGAAAAAAGCTGAGGAAAATGTATCAAAAAAATCATTTAAAAAATTAAAATTGGAATTATAAAGAAATTATGTTAAAAAAATATACTTTAAAAAATTTAGTAAATGAAGATTCAATTTATTTAATCGGTATTAATTCTTCACTAGAAAGTCATAAGTTAGTATATAAATTGAACAAAGAATTAAATTTAAATTTTGTTAGATCAAAAAAAGATATTGACCTTTCTAAAGAAAAAGCATATTATTTCCGATTTGTTGCTAAAAATAAATCTCAGGAGATTTTATATGATTTTTTTTCAAATAAATTTCAAAAAATTAGTTTTTCAAATGTTTATAGTAATAATTTATTTAACTCTCACTTTTCAAAAAAAGTATATTTGTTAAAAGAATATAAAGAAGTCGATTATTTTATAAAATCAACAGATCAAAAAGATCATAACGAATTAATTAATAATTTAAAAAAAATCGCGGAAATTTCAATAATTTACAACTTAAATTCAAATGAAATTAAAAATAAGGAAAATTTAATATTTGAATAATGAATTTTATTAAGAAAACTAAAATTGTAGCAACACTTGGACCTTCATCTAGTAATCCAAAAATTATTGAAAAAATGATTTTGGAAGGAGTAAATGTTTTTAGAATAAATTTTTCTCATGCTAACTATGATCTTGTTAAAGAAAAAATTAAAATAATCAGATCAATTGATAAAAAATTAAATGCTAGCTCTTCAATTCTAGGAGACTTACAGGGTCCTAAAATAAGATTAGGTAAAATTGAGGAAAATTGTAAAATTATAACTGGACAAGAATACATGTTTTACACTGATAAAGAATTTATTGGAAATAACATTAAAGGTTTTATTAATTATAAAGAATTTGCGAAAGATTTGTCCAAAAACGAAAAAATTTTAATTGATGATGGAAAACTAATTTTTAAAGTCATTTCCTCAAATAATAAAACTCAAGTTAAAGCAAAAGTAATTCAGGGAGGAATTTTAAAATCTAATAAAGGAGTCAATCTTCCGAATACAAAATTATCTTTACCTGCATTGACAAAAAAAGATATAAATGATGCAAAATTTATTTTTGAAAATGATTTTGATTGGATTGCTCTATCTTTCATTAGAACTAAAAATGATATTCAAGACTTAAGAGAGTTAATGAATAAAAATTTAGATTATAAAATTCCAATTATTGCCAAAATTGAAAAACCTGAAGCAATTAAAAACATAGAAGAAATTATCAATTTTTCAGATGGATTAATGGTTGCTAGAGGAGATTTAGGAATTGAAATACCAGCAGAAGAAGTTCCTTTAATTCAAAAAGAATTAGTTATAAAATCAAAGAGATCTAGAATTCCTATAATTATAGCCACCCAAATGATGGAATCAATGATTGAAAACCTTTCACCATCAAGGGCAGAAGTAAATGATGTTGCAAATTCAGTTATGGATGGTGCTGATGCTGTAATGCTTTCTGGTGAGACATCAGTTGGAAATTATCCAGTAGAAGTTGTAAAATCTATGGCATCAATAATAAATAAAGTTGAAAATTCAAACCTTATTAAAATTCCTCAATCTTTTTCAAATGAAATTACTAAAAGATATATAACTAATTCTATTTGTTTTAATGCAGCAAAAATGTCTAATGAAATAAAAGCTAAAGCAATATCAACTCTAACAAATAGTGGATATACAGCATATCAAATTTCTGCATGGAGACCGAATGCTCATATTCTTGTATTTTCTTCAAATAAAAAAATATTAACCCAACTTAATCTTTTGTGGGGAGTTAAAGCATTCTATTATAATAACTTCAAAAGTACAGATAAAACTGTTGAAGAAATCAATGAAATTGCACTAAATATGGGTTATATACAAAAAAAAGATTTAATGATAAATTTAACATCAATGCCAGTAAAAAATAAAGGTATGGTAAATACTTTAAGGGTATCAGTAATAAAATAACTTTCTAATAAACTTTTATTCGTCACTATAAATTTTAACAACTATGTCCCCTTTGGAATTCATATGAGCTCTATACATTCCATTAGTATTCATTTCCATTGCTATATTTCCATTTCTATCAATTCCTATAACGCCTCCATCACCTCCTAATTTAGCTACTTTTTCATTAATAACTATTTTTGATGCCTCTGAAATTTTTAATCCTTTATATTCCATTAAAGCTGATATATCGTGTGCAACAACATTTCTAATAAAAAACTCACCCCAACCCGTAGCAGAAATAGCGCAAGTTTTATTATTTGCATAATTCCCCGCTCCAATTATAGGAACATCTCCTATTCTATTCCATTTTTTATTTGTCATTCCACCTGTTGATGTACCTGCAGCTAAATTTCCTTTTTTATCAAGAGCAACACATCCAACAGTACCATATTTTATATTTTTTAATTCATCATGTACAAAAGAAGATTTCTTTTCTTTTAATTTTATTCTTTTCAATTCATCTATCCTTTTTTGAATAAAAAAATAATTCGGATCTACAATCTCAAGGCCCTGCATTTTAGAAAATTGCTCAGCACCTTTGCCAAAAAACATAACATGAGGTGAATTTTCCATTACTTTAATTGCAGCACTAATAGGATTCTTTATTGTTTTTACTCCAACTATTGCTCCTGCATTAAGTGTTTTACCATCCATAAATGATGCATCTAATTCAATTTCACCATTTGAATTTAAAACAGCTCCCTTTCCTGCATTAAAAAGAGAAGAATCTTCCATTAAATTAATTGATTTCTCAACCGCTTCTTGACTAGTTCCTCCATTTTTCAAGATTGAATAACCTACTTTAATCACTTCTTCAAGTTTCTTTCTATAGATAGAATCCATTTCTTTTGTCATTTCCTCTCTTGACATCGTTCCTGCTCCACCATGAATAACTATTCCAAAATTTTCAATTTCACTATTTTTAGCCAATTTATTTTGATTGTAAGTAAAATCCTTACACCCGTTAAATGAAAATAACAAAACAAAAGATAATATTATTAAAGACCTTATTTTGAAAATTAAATACATAATTGAAACATGATTAATTTAGTTACTATTAAATTAAGAATTAATTTTTAAAGAAATTATAAAATTCAAAGAGTTGACTTAAATTGATTTAAAAATCTAATATCATTTTCATAAAACAATCTAATATCATCTATTTGATATAAAAGCATTGCTATTCTCTCAATACCAAGCCCAAAAGCATAACCTGAATATTTTTCAGGATCAATTTTACAATTTTCAAGAACATTTGGATCAACCATTCCACATCCCATAATTTCAAGCCATCCGGTACCTTTTGTTATTCTATGATCAGTCTCTGTTTTTAAGCCCCAATAAATATCAACCTCAGCACTTGGTTCGGTAAATGGAAAATATGAAGGTCTTAATCTTATCTTAGAATTTCCAAATAATGACTTAGTAAAATAGGATAAAGTTTCCTTTAAATCAATAAATGAAACATTTTTATCTATATATAGTCCCTCGATTTGATGAAATATGCAATGAGATCTTGAAGAAATAACTTCATTTCTAAAAACTCTGCCTGGAGAAATTGTCCTTATTGGAGGTTTATTTTTTTCCATGTACCTTATTTGAACTGATGATGTATGAGTTCTAAGGAGATAATCTGGATTAGTTTGAATAAAAAAAGTATCCTGCATATCTCTAGCAGGATGAAATTTAGGAATATTAAGAGCTGAAAAATTATGCCAATCGTCTTCAATTTCTGGACCATATGATAATGAAAATCCAATCTGTGAAAATATATCAATTATTCTACTTTTAATAATTGAAATTGGATGCCTGCTTCCAGATTTAATTGGAAAACCTGGTCGGCTATAATCTCCAATTTTAGAATCTGATAAAGAAGATTGTTTTTTTAGTTTTAAAGAGTTTATTTTATTTATAACATCCTTTTTTAAATTATTTAAGAGACTTCCATATTCCTTTTTACTACTTTTTGGAACATTTTTAAATTCATTGAAAAAATTTGTTAAAACTCCTTTTCTCCCAATGTAATTTATTCGAAAAGATTCTATTTCTTTCTCATTTGAAGAATTAAATTTAGCCACAATCTCCAAATGTTTTTTTATTTCACTTATCATAATTCCAAAATTAAATTAGTTTTATTAAATATCTTTAATTTTTCTTATTAATATTAAATTCAACCATAATTTAGTTAACAAAATATTTCAAAATAAAAGATAGGTGCTTTTATTAAATATGTATTTTGGCAATATGAATTATTTTGATCTTGCAATTTTAATAATAATTAGTTTTGGTATTTTAAGAGGTATATTAAAAGGGCTAATTATAGAGGTTTCAAGTTTGATCTCATTATATATAGGAATCGTTGGTTCAATTACTTATTCAGAATATCTTTCAAAATTGATTATAAATTATACTAAGTGGAACGAAACAACAGTTAATATATTTTGCTTTATTCTTCTATTTATAGCGATAGTTTGGTCAATAATGTTAACTGCTAATTTTATTACAAAAATTCTTAAAATTGCTTATTTAGGACTATTAAATAGAATTTTTGGCGGTCTTTTTGGAGGAGTAAAATGGATGATAATTTTATCAGGTATAATTATAATTTATAATAGTTTAAATCAGGTTATTACTATTCCTAATAATTTATTAAAAGAATCATTATCATATAATTTATTATTAGATTTTGGTAATTTAATTTTTGATTGGTCTTCAAAAAATGATTGGAACATTAATAATAAAATTATCTAATTTGAACTTAAACTTTTTAATTCCGGATTTTTTACCCATCCTTCTGAACCATTAGCAATTCTTATTTTTTTCCATTCCTCAAGATTTTCCAATAAATTAACTTTAGTTCCTTTATGTAAAATAAACTTAATTTCTCCCCTTTCGTTTGGTTCAGGCCAAATATTTAATTGATTTGAAAAAATTATAGCAAATTGATTTGATTCTTTTTCTTTTTGAGATAAATACGAAATACTTAATGAAAAAATTAATACAAATAAACAAATAGATGAGAGTGAAAAGAAAGTTCTTTTTGTTTTTGATTTATTATTAAATAGATAAAGAGAAAACATCACTAAAAATAACCAAGATAAAATTACAGTTAAAATTGCCCAGTTTCTGTCTGATAAAATTCGAAAAACTTTAATCTTAATCTCCTCAATTTGAGATTTAGGTAGTTCTTCAATAGAATCAATAGTCATGTTTTCAGCAAAGGAACTATTAAGTTTAATTTTATTACTTAAAGGATCTAATTGTTTAGCTTTTTCATAGTAAAAAATACTTTCTGCAACTCTATTTAATCTATAATATGCATTACCCATATTAAAATATAAATCACTACTATGCTTGCCTTTTTCTAAAATGCTATTATAATGAGAAATAGCTTTTTCAAAATTTCCTTCATTATAAGCTGAATTTCCTTCATTAAACATTTCATTAAAATCTTGTCCAAAATTATATTGAAAAACAAAAATTGAAATATAAAATAATACCTTTTTTAAATCTAATTGAAAACTATTTGTTTTTGTGGTTATTGCATTCATAACTGTTTGTCAATTTTTGAAATAATTTTAATAGCATTTTCATAATCAGAATTTGTATTAATGTTTGATTCCTTTGAAAATCGAGCTATTTCACAATTTTCTAATAAATCAACATATTCATTTGCATAAATCAAATCTACATTCTTCTTTACTAGAAGATTTACAATTTTATTTTTACTAAACTCAGTAGTTTCAATTAAAAGTTTTGCTTTTAAGTAATTATGTAGAGCTCTTTCTAATACTTCATAAAATTTTTGATAATTATTTATTTCTCTTTTTGCTGAACCTAAAAATTTTCTAGCTAACTTTTCATTTCTTCTTTGAATTAGAGATTTTTGATTTTCTTTTCTATTTAGAAAAACTTCTTTTAGTATAATTAAAAGAATAATTAAAATTAAAGGAAGAGAAAATAATAGCCAAAATAAGCTAGTATTCCAAAATTGTTCTTTTTTTATTGATGAGAACTTTGTAGATAATTCAATAAAATTAAATGAGTTATCATTATTAAATTCTTTTTTTTCACTTCTGGATATTTTATTATAATCATTTAAATTTGATGGCCCATCAAAAACATCTACAATTAATTCAAAAGAATTTAAAGTTTTATACTCTTTCTTTATTGGATCAAAATAACTAAAACTTATTTCAGGAATAGGGTATTTACCTTGAAATTGGGGTACTATTGTGTAAGAATCTTCAATACTACCTTTCATTCCACTTAATAAAACTTTTATATTTTCTTTATATTCAGGCTCGTAAAGTTCTAAAGTATTTGGTACAACTATTTTTGGCAGTTTAAATAATTTTAAATTTCCTTTGCCATTTACTTTAACTTTTGCTTGAAAAGATTCTGAGGCTTTTAGAGATTTTTTTGATAAAACTACATCAAAATCAAATTGTCCAACAGCTCCAGTAAAATTATCAGGTTTATTTTTTTCAGGTAATGCTTTTACATTAATTATATTTTTTCCAGTTGTTGTTGTTTTTTGAACTTGTCTATAAATTTTACTTCCAAAAAAATCTCTTTTTTGAGTTGGAATTCCAACACTTAAATTAAGTGATAATGGTTCTAAAACTAATTTTCCAGTCTTTTGAGGATATAAAACTACTTTCCTCCAAACAACCTCATTATAAGGTTCATTTTTATAAGTTCCTCTTTCAACTGTAATTTTAGGAATCTTAATTATATGGTTCCAAAAGTCTGAAAATTTAGGACTCTCTAATTCTTGAACATCAGAAATAGTAATTGGATTCCTGTAATAAAGTTTATACAATATCGTAATCCCCTCATTTAAATATGGGTTTGAATTTGAAATCTCCGCTACCAAATGAATATTTTCATCCGCTATATAATCGATATTATTAGGATCATTTGGTTTATCAACTGCAGAGGTTACCTCTACTATTAAAGGAGACGTTTTATATATTTCTCCTGATATTTTGACTGTTGCCTGGAGAATTTTTATTTTACCCTTTAATTGTGGAGACAAAAAATAACTATAAGTTTTTGAAAAAGACCTTTTTCCATTTATCCAAGAATTGCTAACTGATTGGTTAGGACCGCCAACTACATTAAATCCTTTAAAGTCGGGTGGAGTAAAATCATCTCCATTTTCGTTCATTATAAAATCAATTCTTAATCTTTCATTTAAACCTAGTTTTTTCTTACTTAATTTTGCTTCAAATGTTACCTGAGAAATAAGAATTTTTGTAGAAAAAACAAAGGATAACAATAAAAATCCTATAAAACGCATTTTACCAATCTTTAACATTTTTTAATGGAGAACCTTTAATTTTTTTAGCATTAATTTTTTTTTGAACATTTTTTTCTTGATTATTCATAGCTTCAAGAATACTTTTTATCTGTTCAGGAGAAAGTTGACCTGGTTTTCTATTCTGATTTTTTTCATTTTTTTTCTTAGAAGAATCATCTTTCTTATTTTTTGAATTCTTTTCTTGAT
>CETH01012225.1_pt1 | contig 12479 bp, 14 predicted proteins | sample 361461 | NCBI WGS metagenome assembly CETH01 (sample SAMEA2622695, study PRJEB7988) | marine metagenome | isolation source: saline water (ENVO:00002010), including
CAAATATGAGCGTGTTGTTATTTTAGGTGAAGAGTTTCTATTAGCTGATGCGTTAGCTATGGGCTTAACGCCGATTGCTGCTACTGCCACATTAAATGATCGTTTCGTTGGGATAAATCGGAATACAGATATGATTCAGCCCCTGCCATCAACGGAAGCGAACTTTGAATTGTTGGCTTCTTTAGAACCTGACCTGATAGTTGTCACACAGAACCTCATAGATATCGTTAGTTTGGATACTCTTGAAGGGATTACAACAACCAAAGTCGTGGCAAGCTCAGATTGGCGTCAACAAGTAATCGAACTTGGAGAAATACTAGGAACCAATGAAACAGCTGATGAAATTCTCAATGAATATGACACTCTGATATCTGAAACAAAGCAATCGCTTGCATCGGATCTAACAGTTTCCGTCGTTACGATTTACCCAGGGAATACAATTGCCGTGTGGGTGGATGGGCCAAGTAATATACCGCAAACATTGATTGATCTGGGAGTAGAGCTTTTCCCAAATAAAAGTACATATCAAAATGCGAGATATGGGAGAGCGTATCTTTCATTAGAGCAAATCAGTGATTTAAATTCTCCGTTTATTCTCCTCTCCCAGTCCAACGAAGTCTCGGGAGAATCCGAATCCCTTAACGAAATTGAAAGCAATCCGCTCTGGCAAAACTTGCCTGCAGTGAGAAGCGGAAACGTGGTAGTAATTAACCGGTTGGGCTACCCCGGAGTCGAAGGACGTATGGAATTTATCAAAGATTTTCGTGAGGTATTGACGAAGTAATGACTTTTCTACAATGTTAGTAAGAGGAGAAAATTTGTGACTACAAAGCAAGCACATGGAAGTGGAGACTCGGGACCTCCAATAGCTGGAGATACGTCAACTTTCCCTTCAGATGCCGAATTATCTAGAACGTTAGTAGCCTCATCAGGCACAGGTACTTTGAGTACCCTTACCGACCAAGGTTATCCGTACGGTAGTATTGTTTCTTTCATACATGATGATGAAGGTAATCCAGTCATCCTTATCTCTGATATGGCTGAGCACACCATAAACGCCCGAAATGATCAAAGAGCTTCAATGCTCATCAGTGAACCATCAGGAGAGGGTGACCCGCTAGGGAAAGCTCGACTTACGCTTGTTGGTTCACTGCATTTGCTTGATAACCCAAAAATTGAGCGTGAGAATTACTTAGAAAAGCACCAGCATGCGTCATTTTATGTTGATTATGAAGATTTCAATTTTTGGAAACTAGTGGTCAAAGAATGTAGATACGTTGGCGGATTTGGGCATATGAGTTGGGTAGAAAATCATGAATACCAATCAGCTGAAATTGATCCACTTTTCCTAAACGCCCAAGAAATTATTGATCACATGAACGAAGATCATCGTGACGCCAATCTCTTGTATGTGAAGAACATTGCGAATTTAAAAGATTCCTCTGAAGCGACCATGCTTGGAATTGATCGCTACGGCGTCACCTTGCGCGCATCAACCTCTAAAGGCCCAAGGATGGCAAGAATCGGATTCCCCACTCCGCTTAGTAGCCATGAAGAAGCAAGACCAGCAGTAATAGAACTGTTGGAGCTAGCGAGAAACACCAGCAATCAACAGAGCAAAGCAAACGAGTAAGACATGTATGGCGAAGTAGAAGAAATTTCGACCCTCTCTCCAAGCATGATTCGGATTGTGTTAGGAGGCAGTGGCTTAGACGGTTTCACGCCAAATGAGAGCACTGATCAATATATAAATGCATACTTTATTCCAGAAAATGCATCATACTCCCCTCCATTTGAACTTGAAGAAGTTCGAACTTTTGGTGATGACCAAAGACCAAGACCGAGAAGGTTCACTGTTCGCCGCTGGAACTCCGATACGCGAAAATTAACAATTGATTTTGTAACCCACGGTGATCAGGGTTACGCAGGGGCATGGGCCCAGAGAGCTCAAATAGGTGACAGATTACAATTTAAGGGACCTAATGGAAGCTATAAACCAGATACGGAAGCTGATTGGCATTTACTCGCTGGAGATGAAAGTGCTCTTTCTGCCATTAGTGCCTCTGTTGAATCTATTCCAGAGAGTAAACCCTGTTCAGTATTCCTTGTCGTAGATGGACCTGAAAATCGAATAGCCTTTGCTTCATCCCCACATCATGAAATCAATTGGATATACAGGTCTACTGTGCCTAACCCTGAAACAGCTCTGCTTGATGCGATCCGTAACCATAAGTTTGAAGATGGAGAATTCGATATCTTTATCCACGGTGAGGCGGGAGAAGTTCGAGATATTCGTAAGTATCTGATTCTTGAACATCAAATTGATATTGAAACAGCCTCAATATCACCATATTGGAGGAGAGATCATACTGACGAAGCTTGGAGAAGTATAAAGAAACAATGGTTAGCAGACCAAGAAATGGACACATAGTCAGCTAAACACTGAGCTTAACTACTTCTCCTATCTCGTCGACAACGCCCGAGTAGAACGGCCCGAATTCTGCATATTCTGCTGAAGCTATATCAAAGCGCATCGTGTAAACAACATCTTTAAGATCGTCAGGATTTGCGCAAAATAAAGTGACTCCCCACTCGAAATCATCAATCCCAGTGGATCCAGTTATGACCTGAAGCACACGACCTGCAAATTTTCTTCCTGAGGCCCCATGCTCGTACATGAGATCTTTTCTTTTATCAAAGTCTAATGTAAACCAATTTTGGGTCGGATTCCGCCTTTTGGACATTGGGTAAAAGCACCATGCTCGCTTATCAGCAGGAGGGAGTTCCGGATACAGTCGCGCTTTCCGCATCTCTTCAGGCACTCCAGCGGCGTATTCAGAGATCTCTGTCAAAGAGACATAGGAATCTACAATATCTACTCCACAATTTCTTATATCTCTTTGGGTTTTTCGGAGTCGAACCCAATCACTACCCAAAATCATAAAAGCGAAATCAGCTTTATGGCCTAGGATAGATATAGAAATAATTTGCACATCATCCGAATTTTTTTTACCAATAGCTTCCACTAATTTCTCTCCGTTGAAGCTTTGGTTTGTTTTGCAAAATAAATGTAGCACACCGAGACCGGTAGTCGGTATGAGTGGTTCCATAGAGAAAGTGTAGTTAATTTATAAGAGCTTTACGCCTCTAAAGTAACTAGAAGTCCATATCTGGCATGCCTGGCATTGCATCAGCATCATCTGGAGCGTCAGCGATTACTGCTTCAGTAGTCAGGAATAATGCTGCTATTGATCCAGCATTTTGTAGTGCTGATCTAGTTACCTTAGCCGCATCAATAATTCCAGCTTCTACTAGATCCTCATATTCACCGGAGGAAGCATTCAATCCATTTGCCCCATCTAGGTTACGAACCTTTTCTACTATGACGCCTCCTTCGAGACCCGCATTTATGGCAATTTGATTCAACGGACCTTCAAGTGACTTAGCCACCAGTCGAGCTCCTGTATTTTCATCTGGATTACCTAAACTTTCAGATATCGCTAGTACAGCTTCTTGAGCTCTCAATAAAGTCACTCCTCCACCTGCAACAACCCCTTCTTCAATTGCTGCTTTCGTCGTGGATACTGCGTCCTCGATTCTGTGTTTCTTTTCTTTCAACTCCACTTCAGTAGCTGCGCCAACTTTTAGAATCGCTACACCGCCGGAAAGTTTTGCCAAACGCTCCTGCAGTTTTTCGCGATCATAGTCTGAGTCCGTATTCTCAATCTCTGCTTTGATTTGGGCAATTCGACCATCAACATCTTCTCGAGTTCCAGATCCCTCAATAATTGTAGTTTCGTCTTTTGTGATAACTACTTTTCGCGCTTCACCGAGAAGATCCAATGTTGTCGCATCCAGTTTTAAGCCCACTTCTTCACTTATGACCTGACCCCCTGTCAAAATAGCCATGTCTTGTAACATGGCCTTCCGGCGATCCCCAAAACCGGGAGCTTTAACGCTTGCGGAAGTGAAAGTACCACGTATTTTGTTAACTACGAGAGTAGCCAATGCTTCACCTTCAATATCTTCTGCGATTATTAGAAGTGGTTTACCTGATTGCATAACTTTCTCAAGAACCGGTACGACATCTCTGACTGCTGAGATCTTTGATGACACAAATAAAATATATGGATTTTCAAGCACAGTCTCCATACGGTCAGCGTCAGTTACGAAATAGGGTGAGATATATCCTTTGTCAAAACGCATTCCTTCGACGAAGTCCATATCCATTCCAAATGTTTGGGATTCTTCAACTGTGATTACACCATCTTTCCCAACTTTGTCGATTGCTTCGCTTATCTTGGCACCTATTTCAGCATCTGCAGCGGAGATGGCAGCAACATTTGCAATCTGGTCTTTATCAGAAGATACATCTTGAGACTGGTTAGCTATTGATTCGACAGCAGCAGCTACACCAGCTTCTATGCCTTTCTTGAGCGACATCGGGTTTGCGCCGGCTGCAACGTTTCTTAAGCCCTCTCGAACCATAGACCAAGCTAAAACAGTTGCAGTAGTCGTTCCATCGCCAGCGACATCATCAGTTTTCTTAGCTACTTCTTTAACTAATTCAGCACCGATTCGTTCGTAGGGATCTTCAAGGTCAATCTCTTTTGCGATTGAAACACCATCATTGGTGATCGTTGGTGCCCCCCACTTCTTATCTAGCACAACATTTCGTCCCTTTGGGCCAAGCGTCACTCTCACTGCATCAGCAAGTGTGTTCATTCCTTTCTCTAAACCCTTTCGAGCTTCTTCGTTAAATGAAATGATTTTTGCCATCTAAAATCTCCTTATTTCTACACTAATTAACAATTTGTTTCGGTTATTTATTCCTAAAGATGTAATCTTTTACATTTGATCTCAATAGCTGAGATTTTACATACATGCTTTAGATTTCCCTCATTAACTAAATTTGCTATGAATATCCTCCAGCAACTGCCGGAACAATCGAAACTATCTGTTCTTGTTTTAATTCCGTATCCAAACCGCCCAAGAAACGCACATCTTCGTCATCAAGGAAAATATTTACAAACCGTTGTAAATTACCTTCTTCATCCAAGACTCGATCCACAAAGTCTGGATATTCAGTTCGGACTTGTTCCAATAGTTCTCCCAGTGTCCTACCATCTGAAGAAATTGAAGAGTTTCCTTTTGTTAACTCCCGAAATGTAGTGGGAATTCTAATTGTTACCGCCATAAGGTAAATCTATCGCTGTTATATTCTTTTCACGCTGAAGAATTTGAATTCGTTTGACTGGTGACTTTGTTAAAAAAACTAGTACCTTAAGAGAGTGAAATTACATGGTGTGATCAATGCATCTGGAGATTCATTAGCTGACTTCTCTATTGCGCTAGATGTAGAAAGCGCAGTCAAACGTGCTAAAGAATTAATTGAAGTAGGTTGCGTTGGAATTGATTTGGGTGCTGCGGGTTCAACACAATTTGCAAGCCGTGTTGAAGTAGAAGAAGAGTGGGACCGCCTCAACGGAAAAATTCAGGCAATCGCAGAGTTGGGTGTAGAACTCTCTGTCGATACGTGGAAGCCAGAAATAATGGCAAGGGCATTAGAAGCAGGAGCGAACTTTATGAACGCTTCTGATGGTATGCAGAATCCTGAAATGGTTGAAATCGCAGTGAGCTCCAGAGTTCCAGTAGTTCTTCCCTTTCTTAGCGGTGAAGACCCAAAGAGTCTTGAATTCGTTACTGGTGACCCCATTGAGGTAATAGTCCGATGGTTTGAAAAATCTTTAGACGAGCTTGATAAGAAAGGTCTAAATAGAGATCAGTTAATCTTGGATCCTGGAACTGGATTTGGCCCCGCAAATTGGGATTGGGAAGACAGGTTTAAATACCAGGAACGCGTCTACAGCAATTTGGATCAATTAAAAATTTTTGATTTGCCCGTATATGTGGCACTTCCTTGGAAATTTGAGGATGGACGGAAACACTTATTGGAGATTCTATTGGAAGTAGGTTTTGATTACGGCCGCACACATCTTCCACAAAGAATCCTAGAGATTAAGAACGAATTAGAATCTCGTTGATTTAATATTCTTTACTTTGAACGATAAATATTAACTGCTGACGATTCCAAGAATTCTGGAACGGGTGGGCGCATCTTCCTAAGATTAATTTGAACACCTGTGACAGCAGGAATTGCGAGCACTTCTGTAGCAATCCTTGAAGCTACTTTTTCAAGTAATTGATGAGATTCGTTCCGAATAATGCCTGCAACTAATTCCGTGACTTCACCATAATTTATGGTGTCATCAAGATCGTCAGATGAACCAGCTACTGAAAGATCCGTTTCTATAGCTAGGTCTATCTCGAAGGGTTGTGCTCTATTCTTCTCTTCAGGAAGAACGCCTATCGTTCCAAGAGCCTGTATTTTATTTAGTTCAATACGATCAACCATCTTAAGGTTTTACCCCTTTGAGTGATTTACTGACCAATCATCAAGTGCTTTCATTGATATTTTTGCAATTGATTTAGCAGGTGCAGAAAAAGCTTCCTCAAGACCAACATGCTCTTTAAGCGAATAAGAAGGAACAGGAAGCCTCACATTTGAGTCAATACTTCCAGCAATAACCAGTACCGGTGTTGACATGAGCTTTGATAACTTGAGCACCTCTCCCACAACTTTTCCATCAAAACTTGATTCGTTAACCTCTCCTTCACCGGTTATAACCAGGTCTGCATCTTCAATTTGATCAACTAAATGAACTCGTTCTGAAACGGCTTCAAAGCCGCTTTGAAGGTTGGCACCTACTGTTGCAAGACCACCTGCCAAGCCTCCAGCTGCTCCAGCCATTGGCAAAGATGTGACATCAATATTTCTCTCTTCATGAAAGACTTGAGCAAGACGCCTGAGTCGATTTTCAAGAAACCTAATCTGTGTATCCGTTGCACCTTTTTGCGGGCCAAAGACTCCTGCGCACTCTATGAACCCAGTTCGCACATCGCAAGCAACGTTTATTTCAATACTTGAGTAACGCTTCAATGGTCTCATAGCCTGTAAAGCTCCCAAACCTCCGTCAATGGATGCTGAACCTCCAAGACCGATAAAAATATCTTCAGCTCCTCTTTCAAGCGCCGTTCGGATGAGTTCTCCTGTACCGAATGTCGAAGCATCTATAGGGTTGGCAAAAGATTTATCTTGTATCAAGTGAAGCCCGGAAGCTTGTGCCATCTCAATGACAGCTGATTTGCCTTCAAGTCTCCATGAGGCCTTGACTGGTTTACCGAGTGGACCAGCAACAACTGATATTTTATTGCCGCCGCCAAATATTTCTAATGTCCCCTCCCCACCATCAGCTAAAGGTTGAATAATAACCTCATGCGAATCAACAATTGCCTCAGCAATTGATTGAGCAACTTCAGTTGCGGATACTGTCCCCTTAAACTTGTCAGGGGCAATCAGAACTTTCATGTATTTCTATCTCATCCGCCTTGGTCAGGGAATAGATCGGCACCTACGTGAACAAGAACATTTGCGTCTGAGAGGTCATCTATCGGAAGCGTTTCCGGTAAGGGCAAAACATTACTACTATCAGCATTGATGATTAGCCGAACATTCTGGGCATCCAAATCATAGCCTTGTGCGTAATATATGAAGGTTTCAAGTAATACCTCTTCCCCAAGGTCATTCACAGCTCCAACTCCGTTATATCCTGCATTGGCTACAAGAGTATCAAGAGTAGCTCCTGCTGCTCCAGTAACATCAGTCCCGTTTGCTACTAGAACTCTAACTTCTGCTGGAGGGTGGAGCACTGAAGTTGAAGTTGGCTGACTTCCTTCATTTCCTTCTCCTCCGCTGTTTTCTTCTGAAACTGCTTCTGATGGAGTAGCAGTTTCTTCCTCAATTTCTTGATTTTGTTCCTCGGTGTCTTGAGGTTCTTGCGTGCTTGGAACTGACGCTGAGGTAGCTGAAGTATCTTTATCAAATCCTTGGTTGAGAACGATAATTCCTACCGTGATCACGGCAATAATTAAAAGAACACCTTTACCCGCAATATTCATTAGTGACTTCTCCTGAATCTAACCTCGTTAAAACTAGCGTAAATCTGATCATTTGTCTTAGCGAATCGGATTATTCGAAATAGAAATTCCTAATTTCTTTGATCTTCTTAACTTCCTAGCTCTTTGTAATCTCTTTACGACCATAGGGTCAAAATTTGCTGCCTCAGGTTTATCAATTAAAGCATCTCGAATCTGATAGTACCTTGCTGGAGAAATAGAGAACGTCTTTCGAATAGCTTTCTGTTTAGTATCATTGCTTTTCCAAGCGGATCTTTCAAAGTCTAAAATTGCATAATCTCGATCAGTTAAAGCCACTCATAAATGGTAACTTTCAAGACAAGTGAGATGATGGACCGTCTAGCAAATTTCTTGAGCCGGGTGTCGGAATCGAACCGACGACATCTTCTTTACAAGAGAAGTGCTCTACCAACTGAGCTAACCCGGCATTACTTCATTTTATGAGGAAGCGTGTTGAGTTTATCACCGTTTGAGTTTAGTTAATCGCTGCCTAGATATTTCAAAACATCCAATCGCAGCTGCTGCTCCCACATTCAATGATTCAGTGATTCCGGATAATGGAATCTTCACTGTTAAATCGCATCGCTCTCGTGTAAGGCGTCCTAGTCCCCTGCCTTCACTCCCTAACACAAGCGCCAACGGATCATGAACAACTCGCAAATCGTAGATATCTTCCTCTGCTACCATGTCCATTCCAACAGTCCAAACTCCCAGTTCCTTTAGTCTGGTAAGCGCCTTAGGTATTCCACTTGTTGTCGCAATCGGGATATGTTCTATCGCCCCTTGAGCTGTTTTTGAAACAGTTGGAGTTATGCGGACAGAACGATGTCGCGGAAGCAAAATACCAGTAGCTCCTGCGCATTCTCCACTTCGGATGATTGAGCCTAAATTTCTTGGATCAGTAATACCATCTAGAACCAGAATAAATGGGTTTTCTATTTCTTCTACGAGATCTTCAATCTCCAGCTCAGGTAGCGGGTCACATATCGCTTGAACTCCTTGCGCAGACTCTGTGGTGGTCATTGATTTAAATTTAGATTTTGCATGCAGCTTTAGAGGTATTCTCAACTCCTTTGCAAGATTAGCAATATCTTCAATAACTGTGCCTGGGTCTAAACCCTCAGACATATTCACTTCTCGCACTTTTCGTGTTCCCGCCAAGATAGATTCTCGAACAGCATGGCGACCCTCCACTATTTGGATGCTTTCTGAATTGGGATTTCCCCATTTAGGATTATTCCTGATACTGGAATTTCTGTGGCTGGGATTCTTTTGATTTTTTTTATTCTTTGTTCTCTGGTTTCGTTTATTCATGTCTTTCCTGAATAAGTGAGACCGCTAGACACATAACTCCGTTTAAGGTCTCTAACCCTTCGGGGTGTTTACCTTTGACGGAAAATGGGGCATTTAGAATTTTAGAGATTTTGAGCTCAATTTCTGATTTTCTTGATGAAATTTTTGGTCGCTCTGCGACAACCGAACAATCTACGTTAATTATTTCCCAGTTTTCATCGTGCAATTTTGAAACAACAATTTTGAGCAATTCGGAACTATCAACATTCTTATAAGCATGATCGTTGTCCGGAAAAAGCATGCCTATATCTCCCAAACCTGCCGCACCGAGTAATGAATCTATACAAGCATGAATTATCACATCTCCATCAGAATGGCCCTTTAAAGAAGAATCAGAGTCAAACTTTATTCCACCAAGCATCAGCGGTTTGGATAAATCATCATCCCATTGATGTGAGTCAAAACCTTGCCCTATTCTCATACAGTAAATTTTCCTCGATTCTTGAAATTCATATTACCTTTGCAAATGCTATCCACTAATCCCGTTGACCGCCATCAACTTGTCTAATTGGAGTGGGATTAGTAGATAACATGATTGCGTATTATTGTAGTTGCATGACAACTGCTGATTTTATTCGATCTATAGATATGTTCTCCGAGCTTGACGACGCATTGCTGGAACCAATTGTGGACCAGTCTAAGACGCTTGATCTTCAGCGGGGTGACGTTTTGTTTCAATCGGGGGATGAATCCAATGATCTCTATATTGTGACTCGTGGGAGAATTGCTATAGGAAACCGCTCATTCGATGGGAGGGAATCTTTGGTTGCGTTAATGGAATCGGGTGACTTGTTTGGAGAAATGCCATTGTTTAGCAATGATGGTAGATCTGCAGAAGCACGAGCATTAGAGGAATCTGCCGTTATTGTTATTCCTTATCAACCGGTGAAGAATTTATATGATGAGAACCCGTCGCTTCTATGGCGCGTAGTTGAGATGCTGGTGAGCCGATTAAAAAGCACTGATATTGCGCTTGCAGATACTATGTTCTTGGACGTCACTGGAAGAACAGCGAAGCGATTGTTAGAAATGGCCGGAGAGTCTGATGAGTTCCAATTACCGATTACGCAAGAAGAGTTAGCTGGAATGATTGGTGCGTCTCGAGAGCGTGTCAATAAATCAATTTCATCGTTTATAAAATTAGGATGGCTATCTCAAAGCGGTGAGAAATACATCATTCTTGATAGAAAACAGCTTGAAATAAGGTCTACGTAAGAATTATTGGCCTTTGAAAAATTCGTTGAGCCGTCGGACACTGGGATGCTTCTGATTAGCATCTGATTTATTGGCTTCGGGGTTTAAATGGACTGTTTTCATGCCTAAAGTTTGCGCAGTATCAAGGAAGTTTGTTGCTGTGTCCAGCACGAGACAAGATTGGTAAGCAATACCCGAAGATCTATTTAGTATTTCTAATATTGCAGGATCTGGTTTGCGAACACCATATTCAGAACTGATGATCCAGGGATGGATGCCTTGAAGTCCATAAATTTCACAAATTTTTGTAGACCATTCAGCTAAATCGTTGGTTACGACTGAGACAGCAATTCCGCGTTTGTGAAGATTTTTTAGAAACTCTTTTCCTCCGCTGCGGAATTGTAAGCTTTTAACATATTCGCGGTTAAGAGAATCAGGGCTTTCAGTTAAGCCCACTTGATTCCAAAATTCAGATGCCGTTAACTTACCCATTGTCCCAGAGCGATGAAGTTCTAAAAGTTCCTCATGGTCAGTACTTCCTTCTTTGTTATCTATGAACGCTTTTAGATTTTCTATGGGTGTAGTTTCTTCCTTGAAAATAGTTCCATAAGGGTCAATTACAAGTAGTTGCAGACGCTCCGTTTGAGTTGAGGGTTGTTGAAAGCCCGCGGTATCGTTTCCTGGAATCTGTTGTGCAATAGGAGATGGTCGGCGTTGTAATTGACGTTGCTCATACCTCTTGTCCAAATACCAATTAAGAATTGCAAGAATTATAGATAGAGCCAGAAGAGCTATAACTGCTAGGACTACCCAATCAAGAATCTGAGCGACTCTATGCTCACTGTTGCCTGTTACTTCAACGACTCTTTGTTCTCCCAAAGGAACATCAATTATCTCTTCGTTGCTTTGATCTGGAAGATTTATAATTACTTGTAACGAGACAGTTTCGTCTATTGGAGTTCCTAATGATTCTTCAAGAGTCTCTATTGCTATTCCCAATGGAGGCTCTTCTAGTAAATTATTCAGAGATTCATCTGTAAATAAATTGAGGCCATCTGTAAGGTCAACAGCACCTGAAACAGCAAAATCTCGGGTTTTGCTTGTTATCTCTGAAGTAAATTTCCAATCTGTAAAAACTTCAGGAGAATTTGTCAGTTCATTTAATACTTTTTGTAAATCGTCAGGATTGGTGAATGATTTTGTTGACTCAAACCATTCTCTCCCATCAGAGCCAAGCCCTGTACTTTCAAATTCCCAACCAGCTTCTACTAGATCGCTTATTCGCAAGGCTTCTTCAATATTTTGTAAAGCAGGTTGGTTCCTAGCTTCTTCATCGAGTCCTATACCCGCAGTTATCTGACCAGATCCATCTTCCGCTATATCTATTTTAACTCGTAATTGAATTGTGCAAGCCGAAACCAATAGGAGGACGGTTAAGAGCAATAATGCCAGCGATCTTGTTTTAATTTGCACACTTGAATAGTACCGCCAACAAGCGTGTACACTCACGCATGCCGGCTATTCAGCCGTAATAAATTCTTCCACTGAGGGTGGCTCGAAACCTTCTACTGCTTTGAAAATAATCTTACTGTCAGTTTCATCACCCATTTCAAGATCTACATCAACAACGATTATTTGACCTGCGGTGAATTCTTTTAAGAGCAGTCTCTCCGACAATGGGTCCTCAACGAGCCGCTGTATGGCCCTTCGAAGCGGTCTTGCTCCCAGTGTAGGGTCATAGCCTCTATCAGCAAGATAGTGCTTTGCTTCGACGGTAACCTCTAATCCCATTCCCTGCATTTCAAGCTGCTCTGTGACTCTTGCAACCATCAAATCTACTATTTGTGTTACTTCAGCCTTTGTTAACTCGTGGAATACGATGGTTTCGTCTACGC
>CETH01184209.1_pt1 | contig 12478 bp, 9 predicted proteins | sample 361461 | NCBI WGS metagenome assembly CETH01 (sample SAMEA2622695, study PRJEB7988) | marine metagenome | isolation source: saline water (ENVO:00002010), including
CCGAAACGGACGCTCGATGCGCCACTGGGCTCAGGCCCGGGAAGGTGAGCGCTCCGGCCCTAAGCCAGGAGACCTGTGTCGCGGGATGATGCTGTCCTTTATTGGTCGACGGAGCCAGATGAAAATTCAGATCCGGGAGCGAGCCGCTCCTATACTATCTCAACGCCGCTGCTCAGGGCTGGTTGGTCTGACCCAAGCTGTATTTTTAGGCCTGACGGTTTCTTTAAGCGCATGTGCAGATACACCGGATGTGCGTTCATCCTCGGAGTCTTCGTCGGCCGTCGGGCGTACCCCAACGCGTATCGTGAGCCTCGTACCATCCCTCACTGAGTTGGTGATAGCGATTGGGATGGATCAACTGCTCGTGGCAAGAACGGATTATGATACGCACCCGAGAGTAGTCGATCTCCCCTCCGTCGGTGGCGGGCTCGACCCGAGTCTTGAGGACCTGATCAAGCTGAATATCGACATGGTACTAATGCCCGAAAGCAGGGATATGCCTGCTCTAGCGGCACGCTTGAATGATCTTGGGATCTTGACCGTAAGATTCCCAATAGAGACGGTAGCAGATCTCTACTATTCAATAGAGAAACTTGGTGACCTTTTGGGACAAAAGGATGCCGCGGACGAGCTTGCGACCGAGATTTCCTCAGGACTGGACCAGGTCTCTATGAGAGTCGCAGGAGAAGCCCGGGTGCGCACCATGTATGTCATCTGGACGGATCCCCCAATGACGACTTCGTCAGGTTCTTACATAGACGAAGTGATCTCAATCGCTGGTGGCCAGAACGTCTTTTCAGATGCTCCGGTCAAGTGGCCGAGTGTGGGATACGAATCGATAGTGGAAAGGAATCCCTCGATACTAGTGTGGCCTAGGAGCGAGGGGTCCAAACTGACCATAAACGATATACAGGGGTTGCCCGGATGGCGTGACCTAGATGCTGTGCGAAACGGTCGCATCATTTTCGTAGACGCTGATCGGTTCAATCGTCCGGGTCCTGAGCTGCCGAATGTCGCGCTGGAGCTCGCACGTGCATTGCATCCGGCTGCGTTCAGGAAAACTGGTCTATGAGTCGTCAAGCGATTCTTCTTCTAGGCCTACTTCTTTTGTTTTTGGGAGTACTGACTCTAGGCCTCGCTCTGGGCGCTGTCCCCATTCCAGTATGGGAAGTCCTCTCTGCTCTTACTGGATCATCAGATCCTCAGGTTGAGACCATCGTGTTAGGTCTCAGGCTTCCTAGGGTACTGCTCGCAGCTGAGGTTGGAGCAGGGCTAGCGGTTGCAGGTGCTGTCTTCCAGGCGCTACTGCGGAACCCATTAGCCGAGCCCTATATCTTAGGTGTCTCGAGTGGAGCGGCTGTTGGTGCGGTCATGGCGATCATCCTTGGCATGACGGTCAACTCCATGTTTGCCCTTCCTGTCGCGGCGTTCTTGGGTGCGGTGTTGGCGATCGTCTTAGTGCTTGCGATGGCTCGTGCCGCAGGCAGGGGACTCGATACGCACGTGCTGCTCTTAGCAGGCGTTGTGATCGGAGCATTCTTTAATGCGGTAGTGCTTCTCCTCGTGACCTTCGCGGATCTTGAGACGTTTCGGGCCGCTATGCTCTGGATCATGGGATCTTTTAGTGGAGCAACATGGGAGAGTGTAACAATGGTAGCGGTCTGGGTCCTCCCGGCGCTCGCGGTTCTGACTGGATTTGCTCGTCCTCTGAACCTGCTGTCAGTCGGAGAGCAGAGCGCTTTCCACCTCGGTGTTGACGTTCGTCAGCTGAAGATTGTCCTGTATGTCGGCACTTCTTTTTTGGTAGGTGTGTGTGTCGCAGGGTCTGGGGCCATTGGCTTTGTTGGGCTCGTAGTGCCGCATGCGCTCCGCTTGGTTGGAGGAAGTGACCATCGGTGGCTCCTTCCAGCATGCGCGATGACTGGAGGTGGATTTCTTGTCTTTGCGGATACGGTCGCTCGGACTGTGCTAACTCCCGCTGAACTTCCGGTAGGGGTTGTTACTGCGTTGCTCGGTGTTCCGGTATTCCTGTGGCTTTTAGTCCGCTCGGAGGAGTCTTTGTGAGTCTCTTCGAGTTGCGAGATGTTTCGCACTTCTACCGAGGGGTAACCCAGGCAGCGCTGGCCGGTGTGACGCTCGACGTCGAGAGGGGTTCGCTCCTGGCGCTTCTGGGGCCGAATGGGTCTGGAAAATCTACATTGCTTAGAGTGATGCTCGGGGAATTGGAAGCATCAAGCGGGTCTGTGATGTACGCCGGTCGGCCAAGTAACGAGCGGAGTCGGCGTGAAGTTGCGAGTGAGATCGCATTTGTGCCGCAGGCAGAGTCTATGGCGTTTCCAATGACGGTTCGCAAACTCGTCGAGATGGGTCGATATCCACATACGGGCATTCTTGGTCGCATGGGGTCGGCTGATCGAGAGGCTGTAGATCTAGCTATGGAGAGAGCGGGTGTGGCTGACCTCGGCGGAAGGAGTATGGGGAACCTCTCAGGAGGCGAGCGTCAGCGGGTCATAATAGCTCGCGCGCTCGCCCAGCAGCCAAAGATTCTCGTGCTAGATGAGCCCACCGCGGCACTCGACCTCCACTTCGCAATGGAGACGTTTGAATTGATGAGCGAGCTCACCGAGGAGGGCTCATTTACGGTTGTTGTCGCAACGCACAACCTAAATCTGGCGGCTCGCTATGCCACGCAACTTATCCTTCTCTGCAGTGGCCGTATTGAGGCGTCTGGCCTACCCAGTGAAGTAATTACGGCTGAGAATGTTCGGCGGGTTTACCGATGGCCGGTGGTCGTCACGTCGCCAGCTGATTTGGGTCCGAGAAAAGGGGCTCCGCAGGTGACACCGCTTTCACCCGGCACTGATCATAAGGGCAGTTGACGAGCCAGGTGTTCGTTGACAAAATCTGGGCACAATTTAAAGCGGGTGGGTCAAACGGAAGCCGGTGTAAGTCCGGCGCGGCCCCGCCACTGTGAGAGGTCCGGTAACACGGAACGTCGGCTCTGAATGCCACTGGGGAATGGTCCCTGGGAAGGCGAGTGCGGACGGCCTCGAGCCAGGAGACCTGACCCACCGGCATACCATAACCAGATTCCCGAGGGGGAGGCTGAGGGTTGCGGTTTGTGTCGAGCTTTCGACAGTTCGGTTCACCACGTGCCTCGTCTTCCTCTCGTCAAACCCGCCAGGGCGGGAAAAAGGGAGATGATATGAGATACTGCGGATGCTTCTTGGCTCTTTTGGTATTAGTTGCGCCGGCCGCATCGCAACAGACGGCCCCGATTTACGATCTTGACGGGCTGATTGTCACTGGGGTACCAGAACCTCGGTCCGAATCGTCCATAGGTGGGACCGTGACTGTCCTCGAAGGACGAGAACTCAGCGAGCGTGGTATAACTCGAGTGGTCGATGCCCTGCGAACAGTGCCTGGTGTCGCCGTCGTAGAAAGCGGATCCTTCGGCGGTGTGGCTTCACTCTTCCTCAGAGGAGCGGAGAGCGATTACGTCCAGGTCCTGATTGATGGTGTTCAAGTGAACCAGCCAGGGGGTGCTTTTGATTTCTCCGGATTGACCACACATAACGTGGAGCGCATCGAGGTGCTGCGTGGGCCAGCGAGTGCCCTCTACGGCTCAGATGCGGTTGGTGGCGTGGTCCATATCATTACCCGGAGTGGCTCGGGCTCCCCGACTTCGACTGCCTCCATAACGGGAGGGAGCTATGGGGGTCGGTTGTGGTCGCTTGATCTGCGGGGAGGGACAGAGAGTGTGTCGTACGGGTTTGGCCTTTCAGATAGCGAGACAGATGGCATCCTAGCTTTCAACAATGGATTTCAGAACCGAGAGTTAAGCGGTGTCGTTCGATTCTTACCGGATACGCGTTCACGGATTGAGTTGGCGACGCGACTTGGGGGACGTGAGTTCCATTATCCCACCGATGGATCAGGGAATGTAGTGGACCAAAACGCGTTCACTTTTGCCGACGAAATCACACTAGGTCTCGACGCCGAACGACAGGTTTCGGAGAGAGTCCGCGTTGACCTTTCGCTTTCATCCTTCGCGTCAGACGGTGGCACAGACGATGCGATCGACAGCGGAGCCGACACGCTGGGTTTCTATGGCTACACGAGCCTTAACTCTCTTGAGCGGACACGAGTGCGCGTCCAGTCCCATGTACTTTTTTCTAGCTCGACCTCAGGCACACTTGGCGCTGAGTTGTCTGATCAGAAGCAGCGATCCTTCAGCGAATCCCTGAGTCAGTACGGGTCTTCGAGTGGTGAGAGCCAAAACACTCGTACTAACAGAGCAGCGTTTCTTCACGTTGCGTCAGGTTTTGAGGCAGTGGATCTCAATGCGGGCGCTCGGATCGAAGATAACGAGTTGTTCGGAAGCACCTCCACCTGGCAAGTTGGAGCTTCATGGGGGTATGCTGAAGGTGGCCGCTTCCGTGCCTCGGCGGGTACCGGTATCAAGGAGCCCACCTTTTTCGAGAACTACGCGACTGGCTTCACAATCGGAAACCCCGACTTAGCACCGGAGCGTTCGTCTTCGTGGGAGGTCGGCTGGGAGCAGGGCTTATTAAACGAAACTGTGCAGTTTTCTGGGGTGTGGTTTGATCAGGATTTCCAGGACCTGATTCAGTACACATTCTCCCCGCCGAATGCGGGAGACCCCAACTATTTCAACGTTGCGGAAGCGAGTGCGCGAGGGCTTGAGGCTGGCATGAGTATATCGAGTGGTGCCCTGACGGCAGGCGGTGATTTTACCTGGCTTGCTACCGAGGTGATCGACTCGGGTTTCGATTCAGGAGAAGGTGCCACTTTTGTCGAAGGTGAGGCGTTGTTGCGAAGACCTAAGTCTGTGGTCGGGGCTTCAGTCTCTTACCGGTGGAACACTGGGGCCACATTGAACTCATCGATCCGGAGAGTTGGGGAACGCGAGGACCGTGATTTTGGCTCATATCCAGCGGCACCAGTAATTCTAGAATCATACACACTGCTTGATGCTAGTGCGGAGATGCCTTTGCTGACTACAGGGAATCGCTCGCGCCTCTCTCTTACCCTGCGAGCCAGTAACTTGCTCGATGCTGAATATGAACAGATCTCTGGGTTCTCAGCGCCAGGTCGTCAGGTATACCTCGGTGCGAAGGTTGGCTTGGGAGGCGGTAGCTAGAAGTTTCGAGGACGGACGTCTAAGGCTCTGATGGCAGGGTTACAGAGACGTTTGTGCGGAGGGTCGGCCGATTCAGCCGGCCCTCTGCTGTTTCCTCTTCATGAAGTCCATCATGATGTACTGACCGAGTGTCATTGTGCTCGTGAAGTAAGCCTTGCCACGTGCGATTTCCGAAACCTTCTGAACGAACTGCACTAGGTAGGGGTCCTCAGCGAGCATGAACGTGTTGATCGGGATACCCCCCTTACGGCATGCGGCTACTTCGTCGAAGGTTCGTTTTAGGATGATCGGGTCGAGGCCTCCAGAGTTCACGTAAACACGACCGTCAGGCAGCGTCATAGCACTAGGCTTTCCATCGGTGATCATGATGATCTGCTTCATGTCTTTCTTCTGCGTGCTAAGTATCCTGCGTGCTATTTCGAGTCCTTCAGCCGTGTTTGTGTGAAATGGACCGACCTGCGCTTTTGCCAACTGTGAGAGCGGGATTTCCTCAGCGCGATCTCCGAATGTGACGACACGTAGCGTGTCCCCAGGGAACTGAGTCCGGATCATGTGGGACATTGCTAACGCGACTCTCTTAGCTGGCGCGAATCGATCCTCGCCATAAAGGACCATCGAGTGGCTTATGTCGAGGAGAAGAACGGTGGCACACGAAGAGCGGAACTCAGACTGGTGCACCATCAGGTCGCTATAGTCTAAATCTAGTGGGACCTTCAGGCCTTCTCTCTCGATCGCGTTCTTGAGCGTAGCCGGGATGTCTAGGTTCATCGTGTCCCCAAATTCGTAAGGGCGCGAAGCGGCTTCGGCCTCTATTCCCGTTGCCAGGTGAGGGGTGTCGTGGGAGCCGGCGTTTGATTTTCCGAGGGAACCGAGAAGCCCTTTTAGGGCTCGGTAGCCGAGGAAGTCGACCCCTTTTTGGGTGAGGTTGAAATTTACTTGCTGTGCGGCCTGCCTTGCCTCGTCTATGTCACCTGCTCCTGTTACGTCGTAGGTAGCCCCAGGCATCTGGGCTTGGCCGCTTTCGAGGTTTATGTATCCCTCTTCAGTCATGCGCTGCACTAGGTCGTCGAGAAGCTCCGCTATCTTCTGCCGCACGGTGTCATCGTTCTCACCTTCTCCGCGCAGTTCCTCAAGCATTTCGGGTGTGAGTTGATCGCTTTCAATCAGCGCGCGAAGAAGGTGGTTTTTGAGGGAGTCCGTTGAGTCAGTGTCTTCTTCGCCCGACCAGCCCCAGTAGGGGTGATAGTGTGGTCCTCCGGCGAAACCTCCGTCCATCAGAAAGTCTGACAGGTGTTCGAGCAGAGACTCTAGGTTTAGGGCGTCTAACCACTTGCCCCTGTATTTCGAATAGGTTGTGAAGCGCATGACACCATCCTAGGGGTCTGCATACCTTGCGGCTATGAAGCCCGACTTTATTTCACCTGCAACTGTAATGCGATTTCACCGAGCTCTGTTGGCTCACTACGATCAGGCTGCTCGCGACCTCCCGTGGAGGCGCGACAAAGATCCGTACCGGATTCTCGTGTCAGAGTTCATGCTGCAACAGACTAGGGTCGAAACCGTAGTTAGGTATTACGAGCCGTGGCTTGAGCGGTTCCCATCCCTATTGGCACTCGCTGAAGCTAATGAGGACGAAGTACTCAAGGCATGGGAGGGGCTAGGCTATTATCGACGAGCACGCAACCTTCATCAGGCGGCGCGTATTATAGTTGAGAGTCACTCAGGCTCAGTGCCTATGGATATGGAAGAACTCCGCGCCCTTCCTGGAGTCGGTGAGTACACGACCGGGGCAGTAGCCAGTATAGCGTTCGATATCCCAACTCCTGCGGTAGATGGCAATGTGAGACGTGTATTGGCTCGCTTCTTTGATGAAGAGAGGCCGGGTCCAGCCTGGTTGAGGGGAGTCGCACGAGAAACACTATCAAGAGATCGACCGGGTGACTGGAACCAAGCGCTTATGGAGCTTGGTTCCACCGTTTGTAAGCCGAGGTCTCCTCGATGTGATCGCTGCCCAGTTTCTAGCTGGTGTGCCGCTTATGCATTGGGGACCGTAGATGAACGACCGGCTTCGCCGAAGCGACGTGAGGTCAAGAAGAGTGTGGTTACGCTGGCCGTTTTCCATTGCAAGGGCGAAGTGTTTCTGCAGAGACGTCCGGATTCAGGTTTGCTAGCCGGCTTGTGGGCTTTTCCTGAATCCGGTCATGAGATTGCGTCAGCCTATGCCGTTCACTTAGGACTCAGACCTATGGGCGAGCACACGGCGCTCCCTCCCGTTGAGCATCGATTCACGCACCTGCACGTGCGTTACGAGCCGACGATGCTGGAAGTTGACCGAGATGAAAAAGTCGGGGGTGATGGTGAGCGAGGTCGTTGGGTAGGGCTGGATGATTTAGAAGACCTCGCGTTGCCTGTCGCACAGCGAAAAGTGTTCGAATCTTGCCTAGAGCATCTGGAGTGAGCGCAGAGTGAATATTGCCGAGATGACGTGGATGCAGGTCGAAGCGTACCTGAAGACGGATGATCGATGCGTACTTCCTCTTGGAAGCACTGAACAGCACGCATATATAAGCCTAGCCACCGACTCTATATTGTCGGAGCGTCTGGCGCTCGAAGCCGCGGAGCCCTTTGGAATTCCAGTATTTCCAGTTTTAGCGTATGGTAGGACTCCGTATTTCATGGGATATCCGGGTACAGTCACTGTTTCACCCGATACCTATGAATCTCTTCTCAAGGACATTCTAGAAAGCATTCGAACACATGGGTTCCGCCGGATTTTTATCTTGAATGGTCACGGCGGTAACAGCCCTGCTTGTCCAGCTGTGCAGGAGTGGTCCTCTCGGCACAGCGGAGTGGAGATTCTATGGCACAACTGGTGGAAGTCTTCGGAGGTGAGGGGGGCGATTGATATGATAGACCCTCACGCATCGCACGCGTCATGGATGGAGACATTTCCGTGGACTCGCGTGGAGGGCGTGGCTGTTCCACAGGAGCATAAGGGGGCGGTAGAGTTACCGAATCGAGACGATATAACACATAAGCGTTTCAGGGAGATTGTCGGCGATGGCTCGTTCGGCGGCTGGTACGAGCGTTCGGACGAAGAGATGAAGACTATCTGGTCGATAGCGGTAGATGAGTCAAGGACGAAGCTCGAATCGGGATGGGCCTCATAAACTTCTCCAAGGTGCTCCGTTTATGAAGATTGAGTTCAGTGGTCAGACGGTTCTGGTAACCGGGGCCGCGAGTGGGTTCGGGTTGGAGATTGCTGCTGCGTTCTCTGAGAGGGGTGCGACGGTGTACGCGTGCGATCTCGCAGAGGAAACGCTCGAAGAAACGCAAAAACAAATAGGCGGATCTGGTAAGTCTTCGGTTGTCGACGTAACCAGTCGCGATGAAGTAGAGAAATGGGTTCAAGAAGCGTGGTCAGATACTGGGCGCATCGATGTGGTTGTGAACAATGCCGGTGGCGTGCTGGGACAGGTAGGAAAGCCAGTCGAAGTGGTTTCAGTTTCGGAATGGGAAGCGATTGTAGCAGTTAATCAGAACGCGGTATTTTGGACATCTCAGGCAGTTGCTCCTGCGATGAAAGAGGCCCGGAGTGGAAGAATTATCAACATCTCCAGTGGAGCGGGTCTGGGGATTAGCAAGACTGGGATTCAGGCTTATGCATCTGCAAAGGCCGGGCAGATTGGACTCACTCGCCAGTTAGCGCATGAGCTCGGGCCGTGGGGAATTACGGTCAACAGCGTGGCGCCGGGCTTTGTGCTTTCGAATTCGGCGACTGAACGCCAGTGGGAGGCTCTTGGCTCAGACGGACAGCAAAAGTTGCTTGACGAGATTGCTTTGAAGCACCTTGGGAACCCCTCCGACATAGCTTACACAGTGCTTTTTTTAGCCTCCGAGCAAGCCAGTTGGATCTCGGGGATTGTATTGCCAGTGGACGGAGGCAAGTAAGTAGACGTTGCGGCTAGCCGGACAAGGCTTGGGGTGGAGAGAAAGGTCAGGATAGTGTGTCAAACCCTTGGTATCCATCTCCGCCCATGGGCCCTTCGTGCGGAGCACGAGTATAGCCAGCAGTTGTGCGATTGATCCTACGCTGAGCCACTAGAGCCTCAAGCACTAGTTCACAGGCTGCTGCCCGGTGTCCGTCATTGGCAGCTTCAGAAGCTAGGCCGACATCAATCACTAGCTGAAGCAGGCCCGGTACGGTCGAGAAGCCCATAACGCAGGCGTTCCCAGACGAATCCGCCCCTACTTGCAGTACACCTCCGGTCTCGAAATACTCAACAATACCGTCTACGTCGGCGCCAGCGGCACGGACGTCAAAGGCTTCAGAGGATGCTTGCTGAATCAGCTCGCGCGCGATCCTGTCTGCACCATGAAGTTCACCTTCATACTCCAGTTCCATCTTCCCAGTAATTGCGGGCAGTGCGGCGTAGAGATCTGAGACTCTCGGCACGGCTACAGCTTCGCCGTCTTCCAGGGCACGCCTCTCTGCGTTCGAAACGACTGTCTCGATCACAGTAATGGGCATTCGTTGGCTCACGCCTGACCGTTGATCAATCCGTTTATCATGCCGCCCCAGAAAGGCTATTCGCTCAACAACCTCCTGGAGAAAATCAGGGACTTCGATAGGTAGATCGTTGCGACCAATCCACGCTTCTTGGCGTGTGATCTGTATTCCAATGTCGAGGTCCTGAGGATAGTGAGTGCGAATTTCTGCTCCTATTCGGTCTTTGAGCGGTGTGATGATCTTCCCCCGTGCAGTGTAGTCCTCTGGATTTGCTGTGAAGACCATGAGCACGTCGAGCGAGAGGCGGATTGGGTACCCCTTTACCTGTACATCACCCTCCTGGAGGATGTTGAATAGCCCTACCTGGATCTTTCCAGCGAGATCAGGAAGCTCGTTTATTGCCAGGATACCGCGGTTGGCTCTCGGGAGGAGACCGAAGTGAATGGTAAGTTCGTCCCCTAGAGCGTGACCGCCTCGTGCGGCCTTGATCGGATCCACATCGCCGATCATGTCGGCGATGGTCACATCTGGCGTCGCGAGCTTTTCGACATAACGAGAATCTCTTGCGATCCAATCGATTGGAGTGTCATTCCCGTGCTCTTGAATCTTCATTCGACCGAACTTCGAGAGCGCATTAAGAGGATCGTCATTCACTTCGCTCCCGCCGATGATTGGAATCTTCTCATCTAGTAGCAGGCTTAGATCACGGAGTATCCGGCTCTTGGCTTGACCTCTTAGCCCTAGCAAGATGAAGTCGTGTCGGGCTAGGATCGCGTTGACGATCTGAGGAATAACGGAGTCAGCGTATCCATGCACGCTTGGAAAGAGAGCCTTTCCAGACCTCAGCTTGTGGATCACATTGTCGCGAAGCTCTTCCTTGACGGAACGTTGTTTGTAGCCGCTTTCCTTAAGTGCTCCGAGTGTGTTGGGAAGAGACTTGCTCATGGGTTTGGTCCGATTCGACAGTCGTCGCGTGTTGAGGATGCGGCACTATTTGACGGCAAAACGGTACACGTGTCGACCGGTGCAGGTCCCACTCTGTAACAAAAGCTTTGGAGCAGTCATGTCAGAGGGCAAGCCCCTCCTCAGTAGCACCGTGAGCCCTTTTGAGGCGCAGCCTCCCCTCATAAGGGACCGCTTCATTGTTGCCGATCAGCCCGACGACGAAGCGATTCCTATGGACGTCGTCTTCGTCGGCGCCGGTCCCGGAGGGCTGGCTGGAGCGATTGAACTCGCGCAACTCGTGAGGGAAGACAATGAAAACGGCGGTGGGATCGGAGAGATAGAGATAGCGGTACTTGAAAAGGCTGGGCAACTGGGTGAGCACAACCTCTCGGGGGCGGTGGTGAACCCCAGTGCCTTCAGGGAGCTCTTTCCTGATCTGGGGATGGAAGATTTTCCTCTTCGACGCCCAGTAGAAAAAGAAGCAGTATACGTCATGACGGAATCGGATTCATACCGGATTCCGACCCCTCCTACGATGAAGAACCACGGTAATTGGATTGCCTCTATCTCGGAGGTTGTTCGTTGGCTGGGGGAGAAGGCCGAGGGGCTTGGTGTGAATGTTTTCCCAGGGTTTCCGGTTGACTCATTGCTGGTAGAACAAAAGAGGGTCATCGGGGTGAGAACTACGCCGTCAGGGTTGGGCCGCGATGGCGAACCTGCGGGCGGAGGGGATCATATGCCATCAGTTGACCTTTCAGCCCAGGTCACGGTGCTCTCTGAGGGCTCCCGTGGCTTATTATCCCAAGCGTGGTTCGACTGGCAAGGTGTGATTGCTGAGAATCCTCAGATCTACGCGCTAGGGGTGAAGGAGGTCTGGGAGGTTAAGAAGCCACTTGATCGGATTATCCACACTATGGGTTGGCCTCTTCCAAGTGATGCGTTTGGCGGAAGCTTTGCGTACCCGCTCTCCGATAACACCGTAGCACTTGGTCTAGTGGTCGGACTAGACTATGGAGACGCGCGCCTCGACGTCCATGAACTGCTCCAACGTATGAAGTTGCACCAACTGTTTCGCGACCTTCTTGAAGGTGGCGAGATGATCGAATGGGGTGCAAAGACGATTCCGGAGGGGGGCTTTTATTCTGTACCGGAACGTCGGCATGGGGACGGTCTGCTAGTGATTGGGGATTCCGCGGGATATGTAGAGGTCTCCTCCCTTAAGGGGATACACTATGCAATGCACTCCGGGATCATGGCTGCCCGGGCGATTTTCGAGGGCCTCAAGAAAGGAGGTACATCTGCTGACCACCTAGCTGGTTATACGTCATCCGTAGATGACAGCGTGATCATGAAAGATCTCAAAGAACGCCGGAACATGCGGTTAGCGTTCAAGGGTGGCTTTGTCAGCGGTGTGATTAAGGCGGGCCTCATGACACTGACAAGAGGGGCGTTCCCCGGTCGTAAGATTTCGATCTCAGAAGATGCAGCGGCCCCAAAGCACCTAGGCCCGGAAAGGGAGCCACTTGTTCCAGATGGCAAGCTGACGTTCTCTAAGGTCGACGCCGTCTACAAATCCGGTAATCAGACGCGAGATGATATCCCGTCGCACTTGATTGTCGCAGACAGCGTAAGTCCCGAGGAGGCGGAGATGTACGTGCATCTTTGTCCAGCCGGCGTGTATGAATGGGATGGTGAGAGCCTGGCTGTAAATGCGCCTAACTGCATTGATTGCAAGGCTACAGACGTGCTCGGCCCCCGTTGGACGCCACGCGAAGGTGGTAGTGGACCGTCGTATCGGCAGATGTAGGGGCAGCAAAAGTCAATTGCTTTGCGGCTTGTGGCTCAACCTAGGCCGGTAA